>Ga0308393_1000197_pt1 | contig 32621 bp, 37 predicted proteins | sample Hotspr2Sampleee2_FD_202364 | JGI IMG/M metagenome (GOLD analysis project Ga0308393, IMG submission 202364) | Hot spring phototrophic mat microbial communities from Mushroom Spring, Yellowstone National Park, Wyoming, United States - 20050630_ee2 ... | reverse complement strand
GTCGACGCCCAGCAGCGGAACATACTCCAGTTCGTGTTCGGCGTCGCTGGAGAGCAGCTCGCTGAGAGGCGCAAGCAGGGGCAGGTCGTCTTCCGAGTCGTTTCGGGCAATCGGGCAATCGGGCAATTGCTTAAGGAGTTGCCCGATTGCCCGAATATTGCACCCCGCCAACGCCTCACGGAATCTTTCAGGGTCGGCGTCCACCTGCTGCCAAAGCTCGTTCGCGTCTTTTATGCCGTCGGGCAGCTGCAACACCTGCACGCGCTCGCGTAGGTGGTCGGGGCAGCTCAGCGCGAGTTTCTCCACCAGCTTAGAACCTGCTTGGTCAGCGTCGGCAATCAGCACGATTCGCTCGAAACCCTCCACCTCGCGCCACCACTCTTCACGCCAATAGGTTGCGCTCGGTATGCCCAGAGCAGGCAGGTCGGCATGCCACAGAGTCCAAGTATCGCTTGTACCCTCGCACAGGTAGAGGGTGTCAGCGTCGCCCCATTCGGGCAATCGCCACAGTCCGTAGAGAATCCGCGTGTCGCCACTGCGCCACTTGAAGCGGTCTACCCCGTTCACTTTCTCCAGCGTAAAGCGGTATTGTATCGTGTGCAGGTCGCCGTCGGCGTTGCGGTAGGGGATTTCGATACCGCCGTCGGGCAGCTCGCGCACATGCCAAGCAATCAGTTTCTCAGCGTCCAGTCGCTTCGCGTTGGCGAGGGCTGCCAGCGTCAACAGTTGCGCCTGCGCCGTCGCAGGTTGCCGTCCTGCATTTCGGCGAGGCGCAATCGGGCGGGCGGTTGCGGACTTTATGCCTGCGAGTTCGAGTAGTCGGTCATACACATTTCCGCACACAAAGCAGTGCGTCAGCAGTTTGCCGTTCCGAAGGGTCAGGCTCAGGCTCGGTTCGTCGTCGTCATGGAACGGGCAACGCGCCATTACATGTTTAACGTCTTTGGTCGCCCGCACGCGCATTTTTCGCTTGTCGAGGTGGGGTAGAATTCGTTCGAGAAGCTCAGCGGGGGTGTGTCGGCGCGTCATGCGTCGCTCACCCCCTTAGCATTCTGCAACGCTTCCTGCTCGCGTCGAATCGCCTCTGCTTCCTCTCGCAGCACCTCAGCGAGTATCGCCGTGATCTCGGCGCGTACCGTGCGGTAGTTGCGCTTCGCGCGTCGTTTCAGTGCCTCGTACAAGGCATTATCCCAGCCAAGTAGTTCTCGCGTTAGCATAGTGCCCATATTGTGTATGGGCACGCCTGTACCGTATCAAGGGGGAGAAGTCTAAACGGTACACTTTTTGGGGGGATTTAACTCGATTCCGAGAGTGCGACAGCCGTCTATGGCAAGGCGTCGCGCTGTTGAACGCGGTACTCGAAGCTTGGAGGCTATCTGTCCCCAGCTGTACCCTTTCACTATGCGCAGGAAGGTAGCTTTGGCAACGCTTTGGAGGTATTTTTCGCTCAGCGTGCGGTTGTAGTGTCGTGTCGGTTTCACTCGCTCGGCGCAGGCGTTGTAGTAGCTCTTCAGAATTGCTTCTATATGCTCAAGCAGTGCGCTCTCGCTAATGTAAAGATTCGGGAACCGCTCGCGGTATTCCCGTATCGCTTTCTGCAGGTAGGTTTCGGGTTCGAATGTGTCCCGCGATATAGGTATTGCGGTACAGACTCGCCGAATGTATTCCGCTTGTGTTTCCGTAGTAGGATCAGGTTCTGGAAGGCACTTCAAGGGCGGTTCTGGGAATTCTGGCTCCAGCTTGGCGATTAGCCCGCTGCCGTCCTCTGCTGCTCGAATCACCACCACTTGCCCTGTTGGAGTTTCCCCAATCATTCGCCCCTGCAGCCGTTGCAGCTCATAAGCAGCAGGATCAGGCGCATAGCGGGCGAAAAACGCGCGTGTTTCTGGAGGCGTCGCTGCTTCGTGTTCGAAGGCGCGGGCGATTATGCGAGGTAGTTTCCAACGCGTGCAGAATTCGCGCAGTTCGGTAAGCATGCGACAGTGAACGGCTTGGTCGGCACGCATGCGCTCTCCAAAGCTGAGGTCGGGATTCTCAACCCGCTGCCAGAGTTCGGTAAGCTCGGCGTCTTGCGACAGCTTGGTCTTTATGCGCTCCCAGTCGGCGCGAAAGTCGCTATCGCCCCAAAGCTCGGCGAGGTAGTATCGCGCGAGTTGTTGAACCTTGCAACGCATGCTTCCACCACCTGAAAGCCCCGTCGAGCTGCTGTCAGGTGGTCAGCAGCAGCCCGACGGGTTGCCGTGATTGTACCTTACCGCTTGCGGTTGCGCAGGTTATTCAGCGGGCTGTGCTGCTGGTGGGCGCGTTTTAGGTCAGCCTCTACCAGCGCGAGATACTGCCGAAGTACCGAGTAATCGCTGTGTCCCATAAGTTGGCGTAGCTGTTCGAGGTCGATTCCGCTGCGCAGGCTCCAAGTGGCGAAGGTTCGGCGAAAGGCGTGCGGCCCCAGCGGGCGTTTCAGTCCAGCACGCTTGCCTATCCTGCGCACGGCGCGTTTCAGCCCGTAGAGAGTCAGTGCGCCCTGTTCGCCCCACCACAGCGGAGAGTCTTCCTGCAGTGGGTAGGGGCAGGCGTTCAGATACCGCCTGATTGCAAGGCGCACCTCATGCGACAGGAACACCACGCGCTGCTTGCCACCCTTGCCACGAATCAGCACGGTGTCCTGCGAGGCGTCCTCTACCGTGAGCGCATGCGCCTCGTGAATGCGCAGTCCCGTGTCCAGCAGGAGCAGGATTAGGGCTTTATCGCGTAAGCGGAGCCACTCCTTGCCCTCGCATGCCTGCAGAATCTGCTCCACTTCGTCGGGGGTCAGGGCAGGTTTCACCTTCGGCGGCACTTTGGGTTTCTCCACCTTCTGGAACGGGTCATTCGCTGTGAGTTCCTCTCGCAAGCACCACCGCCAGAACAGGCGCGGGAGCCGATAGGCGTTGCGCACAGTGTAGGGCGAAACGCCCTTGCGCTGCTTCTCGATTAGCCACTTGCGGATATGGTGAGGCTGCACGGCGTCAAGGGTGGTGGCGTGCTGCTCCAGAAACGCCACGAATTTTCCGACGCTCTCGCGATAGCTCTCCAGTGTGCGGGGCGCAATCCCTCGCGCTTCGAGAGATTCAAGCCACAAGTTCAGTGCTTCTCGCAGTTCCGTTCCCGATTGCCAGATTTCGAGTCTGGGGGTCAGCATACCGTTCTCCAATCGGGTTTCGAGGTGGAAAGCGCAATCGGTTGTAGGGCGCGAGTGCAGGTGTGCTGTAGGTGGCGTTCCTGCGGAGTTCGCTCGAAACTCCCAGACTTCGGATCTGGGGGTCGGGGGTTCGAATCCCTCCGGGCGCGCCAGACGATAGGTTGCGCTTGCCGTGCGCCGATACGCCACATGTTGCGCTCCTGACGTCCTTACGACTCGACACAATTGCGCGAGTCTGTGGGTCTAAGAGACCGTCTAGCATTTCTCCTCCTTCGCCATCCAACGCACGAACCAGCGCACACACGCCCACTCTATCCAACACGCCTCCACCGCGCACAACCCATCATAACAACGCGACAACCAACGACAACCCAACATCCACGCAAAACTGCGCGCCACCAACCAACAACCCTCCAACACCACAAAACCCTGCCCCTCACGAAACACACACGCCAACGCTACACAAAACTCACTCAACAACCACTCCAACAAACCCTCCTTGTCATACGCCCCGTCCGCTATCACTACCTGCGCCGATGGATACCGACGCAACACCTGCGCCAACACCACACGCGCCCCACGCGCGTCCGATACATCCGCACACCAGACCCACACCCCAAGCACACTGCCTTGCAAGCCCACCACAAGATGTCGCTTGCGCCCTTTCACTCTCTTGCCCCCGTCATACCCGCGCGCCCCCCTTTGCGGTGGACGGCACACGCTGACTGTCCATCGCTAAATGCTTGGGCGCCGCCTTGCCCGCCTGCGCCCGCGCCTGTTGCACCAGTGTATCGCGTATCTGGGCAAGCACACCTCGCTTTTGCCACCGCCGAAAGTGGTCGTAGACGGTCTGCCACGGGGGCAGGTCGTTGGGGAGTTGCGCCACTGGCAGCCTGTTTTGAGGATGTAGGGGATGGCGTTTGTGATTTCGCGCAGGGGGTGTAGTGTCTGGGGTGTGCGCGTGTTTTGGTTGTGTCGCGATAGAGGGCGCGCTTGAGGATGGGTTCGGGATTGCCCATTCGTCGTCGGTTAGGTTTGTCTCGTAGTGTTTTCGCGTGATGGTCTCGATAGTAGGTACGATACCCGATAGTCAACAATTGCTCGACGGTCTCTTAGAAACGCAGCGGAGCCTAAATTGGCTAACTCCGAGCAGAGTGGGGTACTCATGCCGTTTGCGGAGAGCCGTTCTGCTGAGTGAAGTACCTGAGCGTAGGCAGGAGTTAATGTCTCGATGGTGTATATTAAAGCCAGCCACTTATGCGCGGGTAGGGCTGCGCGGATTCGCTACTGCTGCCGATAATACGGGTATGTGGCGAGGAGCGTGTTGGGTCGTCGGCTGCGGGGCAAGGGTGACCGAGACGGCGTGCAGGTAGATTCGGGCGCTGGAGCGACGAAGCGGCAGGCGCGCGCAGTGAAGGAGGTGCAACTTTGGATACCATGGCAAAACCTGGCGCGCCCACACGGGGACTGCTAATTGTGCTGTCGGGTCCTGCGGGCGTGGGCAAGGACACACTGATTGAGCAGTGGCAGCTGGTCGCGCCGAATGTGCGCCGACTGGTCACCTATACCACGCGCCCCCAGGCGCTGACTGAACGGCACGGGTTGGACTACTACTTCGTTACGGAAGCGGAGTTCGACGCGTTGCGCGAGCAAGGCGCGTTTATTGAGTACGCTCAGGTACATGGCAACTGGTACGGCACACCGCGCCATACGATGGAGGAGCTGCGCAATGCAGGGCGCGATGTCGTGCTGTGCATCGATGTACAAGGCGCGATGCAAGTACGCGCGCAGTATCCTGAAGCGATACTGATTTTTGTTGCGCCGCCCTCGCTGCAGGAACTCGAAAATCGCCTGCGCCGCCGCGGACGCGATGACGAAGAGTCGATTCACTTGCGCCTGACGAACGCCCGCGAAGAGATGGAATATATCCCGCAGTACGACTACTTGATTATCAACGATGACCTCAACCGTGCGCTGGAGACGCTGCGCTGTGTGCTAATTGCTGAGCGCCACCGCGTGCGAAACCTGATAACCAAGCCGCTGCAGGAGGTGGAAAGCGCGTAAGATGCCTCAAAGCCGTTCGTTCTCTCGACGCGGCGCGCTGCGTGAGCCTGAGTATGTGACGCACCGAATCGGTAGGCTGATTGAGACGGTGCGTCCCACACCGATTTATGCGCGACCTGGTCTGCGCAGTGCGATTCTCTATCCGCAGACGCCTGCGCGTTTCTACCTAATGATGACCCAGCAGCAAGGCGACTGGTGCGGGGTTCTGATGAACAACGGCTCGGTTGGTTGGGTTCCTCGCCGCGTGGTGCGGTGCACTGGCTACGATGTGGTCTACACACTGCCGCGGGGAGCAGACCCTACGCATGTGACGCGGCTGGCAATTCGCTATCTGGGCGTGCGCTACCGCTGGGGCGGCAACGACCCGCGCACGGGGATGGACTGCTCGGGCTTCGTGAAACTGATTTTTGAGCAGATGGGCGTCCAGTTGCCCCGCCGCGCATGCGACCAGGCGAAAGTGGGCATGCCCATCACTCGCCTCGAGGATCTGCGTCCAGGCGATCGGCTCTACTTCGCTGTCAAGGGCAAGGAGATCGACCACACAGGGCTGTATATCGGCGATGGGTACTTTATCCATAGCTCTCGGAAGCGCGGGGGTGTGCAAGTCGATCATCTGAGTCACCCGACCTATCGGCGCAGCCTTGTTGCCGCCCGACGATAGTGCGCTCGTTGGAACGCCTACAGCGGTACAGGCTGTATCGGGTTGGAACACAGGTTGCAGCGCTCTGGTCGCGCCATGCGGTTCCGCGCCACGCTGCTGCGCTGGCGTTTTTTACGATGCTCACTCTTGCACCGTTGCTGCTTGCACTTACGGGGATTGCAGGCTATTTCTTGGGCACGGAACAGGTTGCTGCGCAGATTCTATCGGGCGTGCGTCGCGGGCTGAGTGAGCAGGCGGCGCAGGGGGTGGAGCAGCTGATTCAGCGCACGGTGCCTCACGGTTTTGGGGCAGGCGCGACGCTTGTGGGATTGACGCTGGCACTCTGGGGGGCGTCGGGGCTGTTGCAAAGCCTCAAAGCCTCGCTGGACACGCTCTGGGATGCACCGCCGCCTACCGAGAGTGGCATCAAGCACTGGATAATAAGCCGTCTGGTAGGCGCGGGAGGTGTCTTGGTGCTGGCGCTGCTGTTAGTGGGTAGTGTAGCGTTGGAAGTGGCGCTGTCGGCAGTGCAAGCGTGGCTGCCTGACCACCTGCCAGGTGTCTACTGGTTCGGCTGGGCGATGAATCGCTCGTTGCTGCCCGCGTTGCTGCTTCTCGGCAATACGCTGCTGTACTGGCTGTTGCCTGCAAAGCGCGTGCCCCTCCGACATGCCTTTCAAGGTGCCTTGGTCGCGACGCTCTTGCTATTGGGGTTGCGGATGCTGATTAGCTTATATCTGTCGCGTTCCAGCGTTACCACCCTGTACGGCTCGGCAGGTTCGCTGGTTGCACTGCTGCTGTGGGTCTACTTTTCAGCACAGGCGTTCTTCTTGGGTGCGCTGACGGCGCGCGTGACGCACGCGGAGCGAACAAATGACTAAGCTCGCTAATGCTTACGCACGCCTGCACGCTGTGCGTCCGCGTGGTGTGCAGGCGATACGCGGCTTCAGAGCCGATTCGCAGATGAACCTGCCTCAATCAGGTACCACTGTCCATCGATTTGCTCGAAGGTGTAGTGGATATAGACGGCTCGGCGCACGCCCGTTGCGTCATCTATATACTGATGTTCACCGCGCACGACCAGTTGCGTGTCGCCTCGCTTAGCCACTCGATAGAAGCGCATCTGCTCGGTGCGCACGGAGCGAATGGCATCGCGCGTCATGTCGATATAGTCTTGTGCTGGCAGGGAGTAGGCGTACTGCCCGTCCAAGTAGATGGCGATATAGCTTTCGGGGCGAATGTAGCGCGTAAGATAGTTAGGGTCGCGCAGTATCCACGCAGCGCGTAGGTCGCTCAGCAGCTGATACTGCGTGTCGCGCGGGCGACGCTCCAGATAGTAGGGCGACTCTACGACGATAGGCACTTCTACCAGTAGCGTGTATGGGCGCGGGGGCAGGTAGACCACTCGGTACGCCAGCACGAACGGCGGGCACGGATCATAGTACCAGTATGGCGCGTACACGACACGGTATGGGTCAGGATAGATGTAGTAGTATCCGTATTCGAAGCGTAGGTTGCCGAAACGGTAATACACACAGAACCCACTATGGGTATGCGTGCGCTCGATGGGGATCAGCCCATAGCGATCGCGCCAGCGGGCAGGGTTCATTCCTTCGGTGCGGCGCACCAGCGCGGGCAGGTTGCCTCCCTCCAGCGGCACAGGGCGATTGCTTATTCGTTCAGGTGGGCTTGGTGGGGTCAGCACAGGACGCGCCTCGAAGGGCACAGGGCGCGCTTCCAATGGTACGCGCTGTGCTTCCAGTGGCACGCGCCCCGAGTCGTGGTGCGGTTGTGGCGCGTTGCCCGAACTGCTGCGCGGCTTTTTACGGAACGGGTCATCGTTGGTCATGTTGGGGGAGGGCGTCTCTGAATCGCTGCTGGAGCGCGATGGGCTCGAGTTGTTGTCCGATGCCCGCGACGGCGCGGGCTTGTTGCCACCTTTCTTGCCCTCCGTCTTACGCACCAAATCGCCCAGACCGTCGTCGGCGAAGCCCAGACTGAATACAAGCGCCCCGATTAGCCAAAAGTATCGCATAGTGTCCTCCTCTGTTGCAATTATACTGCCCGTTAGACGCGCGAGTAGGCGGGAGCGTTGCACTGTGCGAACTGCGCTGCTAGCCACTCCAACGAGTCGGCAAGGCGCGGTCCAGGGCGACTGAAGTAGGCGTTGCCGTCGGCGACGAAGACCGCGCCACGACGCACTGCAGGCAGGTCATGCCAGCCAGGCATCTGCTCCAGCGAAGGCAGATCCTGCAGGGTGCGCTCCACCGTGAAACCGCAGCAGGCGATTACTATCGCTTCGGGCTGCCATTCGAGCACCTCGTGCCAGTCCAGTCGGCGCGAAGGTGCGCCTGCACGCCCGTGTCCGTCGATGCCCCCCGCTAACTGCACCAGTTCTGGCGTCCAGTGTCCGCAGGCGAACGGTGGGTCTAACCACTCCAGAAAGGTGACTCGTACAGGTGGGTAATGCTGGGTGCGTTGGCGCACGCGCTCGACGCGCGTTTGAAACTGGGCAATCAGGGCGCGTCCACGTTCGGGCACGCCTGCTGCGTCTGCTACTTGCTGAAAAGTATCTAGCACGCCTTGCAGCGTGGTCGGCTCCAAGTTCAGCACTCGCGTGCGGGGGCTCAGGCACGCGACCGCCTCCTGCACTGAGTTGAACGACACCGCACACACATCACACAACGCTTGCGTAATCAGTAGGTCGGGATCCAGCCGCTGTAAAAGCGTGGTGTCCAGTCCGTACAGTGTTGCATGCGTTAGGAGCGTCTCTGAGACCAAGCGGTCAATCTCGTGGCTGGGCAGGTCAGGCGGAATCAGGCTGTAAGTGATTACAGGACGGTCGTGCACTTCTGGCGGGAAGTCGCACTCGTGGCTCCGCGCGACCAAGCACTCCCCCAATCCTAATGCGCACACTATCTCCGTTGCGCTGGGTAGCAGCGACACAATTCGCATGGCGCAATTATACCCTCACACGCCCAAGGTGCCTTTGGCGGCGCTTGGGTGCAACGACGCACCGACCCCGCGTCAACCGATTCGCCAGCGTCCCAGGCGTTCCCAGGGAGAGTAGGCGCGTGAGTCGGGCGCAAGAGCGGTTGGTCGGGCAGGGGCGCGCGTGATTGGCTCTAAAAGCGCGAGTGCTAACAGCACAGGCTCAGGCGGTGCGCTCTCGGTGTGCGAAATAGGATGCTCCTGCAGGAAGCCCGTGTGCAAGTCACCCGCTTGGAATGCAGGGTGTTGCAAAAGGTCTATCAGGAACGCTTGGTTCGTGCGCACGCCGAGTGCGACGGTCTGCTCTAGCGCGTTGAGGAGGCGACGGATAGCGGTCGTCCTGTCAGGCGCGTGTGCAATCACCTTCGCAATCATCGGGTCATAGTGGGGTGTGATGACCGAGCCTGTCTCCACACCAGAATCGAATCGCACGCCAGGCAGGTGCGGCTGCGTGTAGGTAAGCAATGTACCCACAGCGGGTGCGAAATCGTTGTCGGGATCTTCGGCGTAGAGGCGCGCTTCGATGGCATGCCCGCGCGTCGACGGCGTCTCCAAAGTCAAGCGTTCACCAGCTGCTATGAGCAACTGCCACTGCACAAGGTCTACACCCGTGACCATCTCGGTAACAGGATGTTCCACCTGCAGGCGTGTGTTCATTTCCAGAAAGTAGAACCGCTCGCCATCGGGGGGCACTTCGTAGAGGAACTCCACTGTGCCTGCGTTGGTGTAGCCGACGGTTTCGGCAAGGCGCACAGCGGCATCGCAAATGGCAGCGCGCATCGCGGGGCTAAGCGCAGGCGAGGGACTCTCCTCGATGATCTTCTGATGGCGTCGCTGGATGGAGCATTCCCGCTCATGCAAGTGTATCACGCGTCCGTGAGAGTCCGCAAGGATTTGCACTTCGATGTGGCGTGGGCGCGGGAGGTAGCGCTCCAGCATCAGGCGCGCGTCACCGAAAGCATTTTGCGCTTCACGCGCCGCGCTCTCGGCAGCCTCCAGGAATGTGCTTGGCGTATCTACAACACGCATCCCTTTACCTCCGCCACCCGCGACCGCCTTGAGCAGCACAGGGAAACCTAACTGCTGCGAGGCACTCAACAACTCATCGGGCGTCGCCACCTGCGGAGGAGTGTAGCCAGGCACTGTGGGCACGCCTGCATGTGCAGCAGCATGTTTCGCCTCGCCTTTATCCCCCAACCGCCGAATCACCTCAGGGCGCGGACCAACAAAGACAATCCCCGCTTGCTCGCACGCAATGGCAAAGTCGGGATTCTCGGAGAGGAATCCGTATCCGGGATGGATAGCTTGCGCACCTGTCCGCCGAGCAATCTCCAAGATGCGTGGGATATTCAGATAGCTTTCGGAAGCGGGCGCGCCGCCCAGCAGGTATGCCTCATCCGCCGCGCGCACAAACGGTGCATGCGCGTCCACCTCCGAGTAGACCGCCACGCTTCGAATACCTAACTCGCGGCACGCTTGCACCACTCGGTACGCTATCTCGCCCCGATTAGCTACCAGCACCTTGCGAAACATCAGGGCGAGTATACCCCGCGTATGACACTACACACGCCTCTTCGGTACACTACTGTTCAAAATTAGATGTCATCGGCTCACGACGCGCCAGAAGTCGCCGTGCCGCTTGACGGTGTAGTTCGAGCCGATGAGTAGCTTCTGCAGCGCGTCTTCGAGTGTGGCGTCCTGCACATCCAGCACGACCAGCGGCTCTTCGCCGTTGGGGACCCACTCAATCGGCGTCTGGTACGCGCTGGCGAGTTGGCGTAGCGCGTCGCCGAGTTTCGCTTGCAGGCGTAGGCTCGTCAGCTTCGCAGGCGGGTAGCCCGCAGGCACATACAGCACGCGCGATTGACCGTCCAGCGTCCACTGCAAGGTCAGCACGCGCTCGCCCGAAGTGTGCAGCAGCGTCTGCAGCGGGATTTCGACGGTCTTGCCAGGCTGCAGGCGTCCGCTCCAGATGACTATCGGCTCGGTCTTCGCGTCACCTTCGGGTGCGTAGCGCAGTTCAGCGGTTGCCTCGCGGTTCATGCGCGCCTCCAGCACGGGCACGCGCACACCGTCGGCGGTGGTGCGGTACTCCAGAAACACGCCCGCCTGCACGGGCTGCGGCGTCTGCACAGGCGGCTTGGGTTTCGCGCCGAAGCCGAACGCGGCTTGCACGCCGTCCGATTGCGCCGCGAAAAAGCCCATAATAAACAGCCCCGCCGCCACTGCCGCCGCGCCTGCCCAGCGCCAGAGGGCGACGCGCCCCTGCGCCTCACGCGCGCGCGTGTTCGCCCGTACATGGGTCATAATCCGCGCGTGCAAATCGGCAGGCGGCGCGACTTCGGGCATCGCGCTCAACCCGCGCCAAATCGCTTGCGTAAACTGTACCTCGCGCTGGCACGCCGCACACCCGCGCAAGTGCGCCTCCACGCGCTCGCGCATCGCTTCGCTCAAAGACCCCTCGCAATAGTCGTTCAGCAGGCTCTTCACCTGTTCACAGCGCATCGCTCGCCTCCTGTGGCACTCCAGTCGTAGGACTCTCCTCCACGCCAAAAAGTTCCCGATACGGCTCCAGCAGTTGGCGCAGGGCGTTGCGGGCGCGATTCAGACGCGACTTAATCGTGCCCAGCGGCAGCCCCAGAATCTGCGCAATCTCCTCGTAGGGACGCTCCTCGATGTGGAACAGCACGACCATCACGCGCTGGTATTCGGGCAGCTGCTGGATGGCTTCCATCAGCACGCGCTTCTGCTCCTTTTGCAGGGCGTGCCCCATGATGTCGACGCTTTCGTCCTCAATCGGCAGCTCGTAGGGTTCGTCGTCATCGTCGGTGGGCATCTCCAGCGGCAGGTGCTGGTGGCGCGCCTCGCGCTTGCGAAAATCGAAAAACACATTGCTCACCACGCGATACAGCCAAGTCGAAAGTTGCGCGTCGCCGCGAAAGCGTTTGAGCGAGTTATACATCCGCAGGAAGGCTTCGGCGGCGACATCGGCGGCGTCGTCGGGGTTGTTCGTCAGGCGGTAGGCGAGTTGGTACACTTTCTGCTCGTAGCGGCGCACCAGCAGGTCGAACGCGAACTCGTCGCCTTCCTTGAAGCGTTCGATTAGCACCTCGTCGCTGCTATAGTCGTAGATGCTCATGCCCTCCGCCTGTTGCGCCCGCGCTACTTGGATAGACTCGCCTCGCGCAGCGCGTGTTGCTCCTCGTCGGACAGCCCGATGCTGGAGGCGCGGTTTTGGATCGGCTTGGCGTAGACGCGCATCTCGTGGCGGCTGTGAATGCCGCTGATGACTACGCCGTCGCCATGCTCGTTCAGCACTGCCAGCGCGAAGCTCTGCTGCCCGCCGATGTCGGGGAAGGCGTCGTAGCGCACCAGCCCGACCCGCTGCAAGCAGCGATTCGTTTGACTCTGCAACTGTTCCAGATGGTTCCCGTGCGCTTTGAGGGTCTCTTCCATCAGCGACACGCGGCGCAGGGTCTCGTACAGGGTATGCTCCAGCGAGCCGCCCTCCGAGTGTTGCATCAGTTGCTTCCAGCGGCGCATGAACGCGCCCCAGCGCAGTGCCTGCACCAGGTTCCACACTGCCAGCGCCGCCACGGCGACCAGTAGCCCGACGGTCACTTGCGGTTGCTGCGCCCACTCCACGATTGCTTGCCAACTCATAGGATGTCGGCAATTGTACCTGTCCGAAGGTATAATCGCGCCTCGATGCGTCGGTTCCACATCGGCTCGCCTGAATGGTCGCCCCCGCGCGTGCCGCTGCAGTTGCCGTTGGGCTTCGGCTCGCTGGGCTGGCTGGCGCACCTGATTCGCAAGCACAAGCTCGACCTGACGGAGGTAGACCTTGCGCCTGTGGCGCAGGCGTGCTACGACTACTGGCGCGAAGTGGGCGACATGGACGAGGCGGGCGACGCGCTGGCGACGCTGGCGTACCTCGCCGAGCGCAAGGCGCAGCGACTGCTCGCGCCCGACCCAGAGCCTGAACTCGACGATGAAGCGGAGTGGCTCGCCCCAACGCGCCTGCCCGACGCCTACCTGCAGTTGGCGGAGCATCTGCGACAGCGCGAAGGCGAGCGGATGCAACTCTTTTTTCGCGGCGGCGCGATTGACCCCCGCGACTACGAACTGCCGCCCGAATTCGGCGCGGAGCTGCCCGACCAGCTCTGGCTCGCGTTCAAACGCCTGCTGGAACAGCGCATGCCCCTGCCCGACGCGATCCCGCACCGACGCTACTTCTCGCTGCACGCGCGGATGATCGAGATTCGCGAACGGCTGCAGAGCGCAGCGCAGCCCCTGCCGTTCGACACGCTTGCGCAAGACGCGCTCGATGTGCTGGACTTGCTGGTCTCGTTCCTGGCGATGCTCGAACTGTGGCGTCTGGGGCATATCGCGGTGAGCGTGGATGGGTCAGGGGGTGTGTGGCTGGAGGCGTTAGTGAGTGAAGAGTAAGAGAGCATTCGCCTTCGTGCACGGATTTGCCTCTGCACTTCGCGAGAGCAAGTGATTGTCTGAAAAGACCACTTTCTGGTGTAGCTTGGGAACCTTATGCCACGACATGTCGTATAGTGATGCGGAGGTGATATCTATGCAGAACAAACGCAACATCCATGTAGTCCCTGACTCACAAGGTGGCTGGGCTGTGAAGCGCGAGGGGCAGGAGACCCCTATCGCGCATTCTCAACACAAGCAGGATGCCGTAAGCAAGGGACGGGAAGTTGCACAACAGGAAGGCGTCGACCTAATCATTCATAATCGCGACGGGAGAATAGCACAACACGATAGCTACGGCAACGATCCTTGCCCGCCGAGAGATCGTGAACACTAACGGCGACGCCTCGGTCTGCACTTACCCAAGCCCCTCTCCCATTCAATGGGGGAGCGGGAAGCTAATAAGGGTACAGCCTTCGGGTACAAAATCTCTGGGGCAAGTACGATTTTCCTTGCGCCCTCGCCGTGAGGTAGACGCGCTTTTTTTGCCCTCACCCCCTTTGTCCCCCTCTCCCGCAGGCGGGCGAGGGGGAACACGCGGCAGGGCGCACCGCCGTGCGCCCCTACGCCCCTCTCCCACGCTGTGGGAGAGGGGCTGGGGGTGAGGGCAAACAAGCGTGCGCTTCCTGCATACAGAACTCAAGCGATGTACCCTTGTCAGGGAGGGAGTAGGAGCGAACGGCTGTTCGCCCTCGCCTGCTTTGTGGAGGGGGTGGAAACGGGATGGGAGCAACAGGGCGCGCCCCTCTCCACAACCTGCGCGCTTAGTGGCGTATAGAGCTTGCGCACTTCGGAGCATGGTATAATCACTGCGAAGTCTAACGGGGAGGCATCATGGCACGCGGAATTTGGTTAGCGATTATAGCGGCGTCCCTCTGGGGGCAGGCGTTTGCGCTGTCGGATTGGTCTACCGTTGCCCAGCGTGCGAAAAACAGCGTCGTGAAAGTAATCGCGCGCACGAAAAAAGGTGAGGCGACGGGCACGGGGTTCGCGGTATCCGCGGACGGCAAGATTGCCACGAACTACCATGTGATCGAGAGCGCGTCCAAGATTTTCGTCAAGCTCCCCAACGGTAGAACGGTAGGCGTGCAGCGCGTTATCGCTTCCGACAAGCGCGTAGACTTGGCGATTCTGCAGGTGCAGGGCGTCTCGTTGCGCCCGCTGCCGCTGGGCGATAGCAGCGCGGTCAAAGTCGGTCAGGAAGTGTGTGTGATGGGTTCGCCGCTGGGCTTGGAGCAGTCGTTCAGCACGGGCGTCGTCAGCGCGAAGCGCGTCTTGGACGGCTTCGAGTGGGTTCAGATTACTGCGCCGATTTCGCCAGGCAACAGCGGCTCGCCGGTGATGACCCGCTCGGGCAGGGTTATCGGTGTAGCGACCTTTGGGTATGAGAAAGGACAAAACCTTAATTTTGCCTCATCCGTCAAGTACCTGCGAATGTTGCTGAACCGGCAGCCGATTAGACCAGAGCGCCCCTCTGCACAACCGCCTCAAGCATCGCCTGCGCCCCAAGAGCCGCCTTCCAGCCTGCTGGTTACAAACGCAGAAGAGCTGGTGCGTGCAATCCAAGAGATCAAAGAGGGTGGGGAGATTACACTGCAGCCGGGTGAATATCGATTGCGTAGTCGCTTATGGTTTTACAAATCGCTTACTATTGCAGGTGCAGGATACGAGGAGACTGTGATAGTGTATGAGGGCAGTGAAAGTCAACTAATTTGGTTTACTGGAAGTGGACTTCTCTCAATCCGCGATGTGAGCCTGAGATACAGTGGAAGTGCAAAGCTACCTGTGGTGATTCAAGCAAGTGGAGAGTTGCGCCTCACTCGATGCCTCGTCTCTGGGGGCGCAGGGAAAGATGACAAGTATATCGGCGCAGGTATCGTGGTGGACGAAAACGCGCGTGCCGTAATCAGCGAGTGCCTGATTGTGGACAACGAAGCTGGGGTAATCGTACGCCCGAAAGCCGAAGCGCGTGTCGAGTTCTGCAAGTTCATCGCTAATGCTGGTTCCGGGCTAATCGTGCGAGGCACTTGTGAAGTCAGACACAGCGAGTTTCTGCGGAACCTGAAGCATGGTATTAGTGTTGATGGAGAAGGTCGCCTCATCGCCCGCAACAACACTTGTGAGGGGAACACTCAGGTTGGGATTGCGCTTTTGGGCAGTGCGCAGGGCGAGGTTGTGGGCAACACCTGTCGCAACAACGGCTTGCACGGGATCTATGCTGACGAGCAATCGCGCCTTGTCGCCCGCAACAACACTTGTGAGGGGAATAAGCAATCAGGGATTTCGCTCTTCGGCAGTGCGCAGGGGGAAGTAAGTGGCAACGCCTGTCGCAACAACAGCTATTACGGGATTGCTGCCGAACAGCAATCGCGCCTTGTTGCCCGCAACAACACTTGTGAGGGGAATGAGATGAGTGGAATTGCCCTTTTTGGCAGTGTGCAGGGTGAGATCGAAGGCAATCGATGCGCCAACAACAAACTTAACGGAATATACATCCACGAACGCAGTGTGAAAGCCACCTTGCGGAATAATACGGTCTATGGAAATCGAGGCGGCGACATCTACGACCCGCGTCGGTAGCGGTGGGTTGGTGTGGCGTAGATTAGTGCGGTAGGGGGCAGTGTACCCCCTACCCAAACAATTCTCGCACGGGGATTTGGAGGTTCGGTAGCCCAGGCGCGCCGTACAGGGTGTCGCGTTCGGTAAGCGTCTGCGCTTGCCCGTGCGAATCCCACACGGTCACGGTGCGCTGCTGCGGGTCAACAACCCACACCACCTGCACGCCTCCCGCCAGCCATTCACGCGCTTTCTCGTGAACGGCGCGCGCCGTATCGTGAGGCGAGACCACCTCCACCACCAAGTCGGGCACGATGGGGCAGAAACCGCTGGGCAGCCCGCCTTCGGGAATGCGCTCCCTGCGGATGAAGGCGACATCGGGGGCAAGCACGCTCTCGCCTGCGGGGGTGCGTATCACAAAACCCGTCTCGGCAGCAAGCAACTCGCCTTCATCCGCGCCCATCAGATACGCGCCCAATCGCACCGTGATTCGCGCCGTCGTTTGTCCGTGTCGCGCGCCTGTCGGCATATACTCACGCACCTCCCCGCGCCACAGCTCAGCGCGTTTGCCCAGATAGCGCCGTTCGAACTCTGCAACGCTCAACCGCTCCTGAACCGCGTGAGACATTCGCGTCACCTGTGAGAGTGTACCCCACGCCCTATCGCAACGCTGTTTCTCGGGCAAGGGCGTAAGGATACTGCAAAGCCACTCGCTCGACTTTACCCAACAACCTGACGCCCCGTCGATAATCCAAAATCAGTCCGACATATGGTATACTCTACACGGATGTCGCGGTCGAATGGGTGGACGATGACATCCGGCTGTTCGGAGGAGAATGATGCTGGGACATAACCGTGATGAGCAATTGCGCACCGACCTTGCCGAGGATCTGCAGGAAATACGCCGAAATCTGGAGAAGCAGCAGCCAAACCTCAAGAGCGGCTATCAGGCTTTTCACGACCAGTATAGCGCCTTTCTCGGAAGCTATCTACAATTTCTGGGAACTTACCTACCTGAGCCGAATTCGTCTCTGGGAGCGCCACGATGGGAGAGGTGAACTTCCCCGAACAGACGCCACTCTATCATGCGCTGCATGCAGATCGATATGCGCGTAGAGACCTGATTGAGCGAGTAGAGCGGATTACGAGGCGTAAACTCATAGTCTACTTCACAAACATTTCTCATCCTCAATCCGCAATTAGCAAAGATGATATAGAACATTTTCAAGAAATGATTTACGATTGTCTTAAGTCAAAAAGAAAGAGCATAGACTTGATTTTGCAGAGTGGCGGTGGCGATATCGATTCTGCCGAGAAAATCGTAACACTGATTAGACGACAAATTCAGTCGCTACGAGTAATCGTCACAGAGAGAGCCAAAAGTGCCGCTACCTTGATTGCCCTTGCCTCCAACGAAATCGTTATGAGTGACACTTCAGAATTGGGACCGATAGACCCTCAGATAGTAATCCCTACCCCAACAGGTCGCATGATGTATCCCGCACAATCGTTCCTGGATGGGTTGCGACGAATCATGGACGAAACGCAACAGGCAGGAGCGCTGAATCCAGTCTATTTTCCGATATTGTCTAATCTTAACCCAGCGCTAATAGACTTTTGCGTAAAAGCAATAGAACGCTCCAAACAGTTCGCTCGAAATTGGTTAGAACAATATATGTGTCACCAAAACCCAAACAAAGCGGAACAAATAGCCTCGCAGCTGTGTGACGCCCAACGCTATGCCTCACATGGGGCAGTAATTGACTGGAAAGAAGCAAAAGCCCTTGGCTTGAAAGTTCGGTATGTGCGTCCCACTGACCGATTTTGGGAAGCTGTATGGCGCTTGCATACCGCTTATGAAGTATTCGTTCGACGACAGCAAATTGCCAAGGTGTATGAGACCAGCAGGGTCTCAATTCTTTAGGTAGGACTCTACCCTTCCCCTGCGAATCCTTATCCCATGCAACGCACAGCACTCTACGCGGCGCACCTGCAAGCAGGCGGGCGCATGGTGCCCTTCGCGGGCTGGGAGATGCCCGTGCAGTACGCGGGCATCCTGCAGGAGGTGCAAGCCGTGCGCCAACACTGGGGCGTGTTCGATGTGAGCCATATGGCGCGCGCCTACTTCCGCGGCGCGGACGCCCGCGCATTCCTGAGCCGCCTTGTGCCCTCCGACCTCGGCAAAGTCGCGCCGATGACAGGGCAATACACGGTGCTGACCAATGAGCGCGGCGGCGTTGTGGACGACATTATCCTTTACGAACGCGCGCCCGACGAGTACCTGATGGTGTTCAACGCCGCCAACCGCCAGAAGGATTTGGACTGGTTCCACCGCTGGCGCAGCGCGTGGGAACTGAGCGTGCAGATAGACGACCAGACGGAACAGACCGTGATGCTGGCGGTGCAGGGACCTGAGGCGACGGCGCGGCTGAGTGCGCTGCTGGGCGCGCCGCTGGGCGAGACGCCGCGCTTCGGGACGACCTTCATCGAGTGGCAGGGTGTGCGCCTGTTCGCCGCACGCACGGGCTACACGGGCGAGGACGGCTTCGAACTGATTGCCCCTGCGGAGGCGGGCATGCGCCTGTGGGACGCGCTGCTTACGGCTGGGGCGACCCCGTGTGGGCTGGGCGCACGCGATGTGCTGCGCACGGAGGCGGGGCTGCACCTGTACGGGCACGAACTGACCGACGACACGAACCCCATCGAGGCGGGGCTGGGCTGGCTGGTGAGCGACCGCACGGACTATCTCGGCGCGGAGGCGATTGCGCAGGCGAAGCAGCACGGCGTCGCCCGCAAACTGATGGGCGTCCGCCTGCTGGAGCGCGGCGTGCCCCGCGAGGGCTACCCCGTATGCATCGACGGCGCGCCCGCCAGTACGCTGACCAGCGGCGTCTACTCGCCCACGCTGGAGCAGGGTATCGGCATGGCGTACCTGCCCACTGAGTACGCGAAGGCGGGGACGCCCTGCGCCGTCGAGATTCGCGGCAAAGCCATCCCCGCCGTCGTCAGCACGCGCCGATTCCTGAAGGGGGGATGACCCGTGCAGGCGTTCGAGCGCACGCACGACACGCCCTACCCGCCGCGTGAGGCGCGGGTCGCCAGCCGCGCCCGCTGGGACGCCTTCGCGCGACGCCTGCGCGAGCATCTGCGCCTGTCGCTGGGGCTGACGCCGAGCCTGCCCGACCCGCCCCTGCGCGCCCTCCGCGCCGAAGCCTATCGCGGCGACGGCTACCGCATCGAACGCTTCGCGCTGGAGACGCTGCCTGGTTTCTACCTGACGGGGAGCCTGTTTGTGCCCGACGCGCCCGCCGACACGCGCGCCCCTGCCATGCTGCAACCGCACGGGCACTTTGAACAGGGCAGGCTGAACGAAGCGGATGTGTTGCGCGCCGTCGCACTGGCGCAAGCAGGCGTCTATGTGCTGTCCTACGATATGGTCGGCTACAACGACCAGTTCCAACTCCCGCACTGGGGCGCGGAGCCGCTGGAGTGGCGGCGATGGGGCTTCAGCCGCGCGGGACTGCAGACTTGGAACAGCCTGTGCGCGTTCGAGTGGCTGCGCCAGCAACGGGAGATAGACCCCCAGCGTATCGGCTGCAGCGGGATTTCGGGCGGCGGCACGCAGACCTTCCTGCTGAGCGCGTTGGAGCCGCGCCTGAGTTGCGCCGCGCCCGTGAAGATGGTCTCCAGCGTCATGCAGGGCGGGTGCATCTGCGAGAATGCGCCGCTGCTGCGCCTGTTCGCGGGCAACCCCGAGATTGCAGGGCTGACCGCGCCGCGCCCACTGCTGCTGATTTCCGACGCCGGCGACTGGACGCGCGACAACCCCGAAGTGGTCGCGCCCTACCTGAAGCGCGTCTACGGGTTGTTCCACGCCGAGGGGCAGTTCGCGCACGCGCACTACAGCGAGGGGCATCAGTGGGGCGCGGAGCCGCGCCGCGCCTACTACGAGTGGATTGCCCGCGTGTGGCGACTGCCGCGCACGCCGCAAGACCCCGACCTGCGCTGGGAGAGCCTGCTGCCTGCGCTGCGCGTGTGGGGCGACGCGCTGCCCAAGCCGAGCGACGCGCCGACGGGCGATGCCGTGCTGCGCCTGTACCAGCGGCTGGCAGGCGAGTCGGTCGCCCGCTGGCGGCGCACGCGCCGATTCGAGGCGGAGGCGCGCGCCGCGCTGCAGAGCATGCTGGGGCTGGAGCGCGTCGAGGACGCCCGCGACGACCCGCTGCCCGACGCATGGCAAGGTGTGCTGCCCAGCCGACGCTACGCCCGCCTTGTGGTCGCGCTGGGCGAGGCGAGCGCACGCCGTTGGCAACGGGACGGCTACGCCGTCGTGCGCCTGCCCGAACTGCCGCGCCCCGCGCCCAAGACCGACTACGCCTACCTCGCGACCTACAACCTGACGCCCGACACGGCGCGGGCGCGCACGCTGCTGGGCGTGCTGATGCGCCTCAAGCCGCGTGCGACGCGCCTCGCCGTCGCCGCGCAGGGCGCGTGGGCGACCCTGAGCGGGATCGCGTGCGCCCTTGCCCAAGTCCCGCTGGACGCGCCCAGCCTCGCCGAACCTGACCTGTTAGACCTGCCCTGCTACGACCGCATCGGCGGTGCAGCAACCATCTGGCAACTTACTTAGCATCTCGATGTGCGTCTTTAGAGCGGCGCGCGTGCTACACCCGACCACCGAGCGCTGCGCTTGAGACGCACTCAGTGGGTCGACAGTAGGTATACTCCCGCCCGATGATGAGTGTAAAGGACACTATCCAGACGATTCTCTGGATTCTCGCGGTGCTGCTCAGTATCGCCATCCACGAGTACGCGCACGCCAAATACGCCGACTGGGCGGGCGACCCGACGCCACGCAGGCAAGGGCGTGTGACGCTGAACCCGATTGCCCATTTTGACCCGCTGGGCACGCTGCTCATCATTATCGTGGCGTTTTCGGGCTATGGAATCGGCTGGGGTAAGCCCGTGCCTGTCAATCCGGGCTATTTTCGCAGCCCGCGCCGCGACTGGGTGCTGTGCGCGTTCGTCGGACCGCTCTCAAATGTCATTCTGGCTGTGCTAAGCGCCATGGTGTTGCGCGGGCTGTTGCTTTCAGGAGCAGCGCCCTTCCTCAGCATCTTCGTTGATTTCCTGCTGGCAATGGTGCTGGCAAACATCGGGCTGGCGCTGTTCAACATGATTCCGCTTCATCCGTTAGACGGATCGAAAGTGTTGTCGGGATTTCTGCCCGATGTGTTTGACCGTCGCTACTGGGGCTTTCAGATGGTATACGGACCGATTATCTTATTTGGCTCGATTTTAATCCTCCCGTTGATTGGGCTGGAAAATCCGCTGCGTTATATTTTATCGCCGATGTACGAGTTCTTTAGAAAGTTGCTGCTGGGGCTGTAGGTATACTTGCAGGCGTTATGGCGCGTGCGTTGTATAAGGGATTGTTGCTGATAGCGGACGGGTTAGGCGACCGTCCTGTGCCTGAGATGGGCAGCAAGACGCCGTTGGAGTACGCGGCGACGCCGACGCTGGATCGGCTGGCGCGTGAGGGCGAGTGCGGGCTGATGGATCCGATTGCGCCGGGCATTCGCGCAGGCTCCGACACGGCGCACTTGGCGATTCTGGGCTACGACCCGTATCGGGTGTATCAGGGGCGCGGACCGTTTGAGGCGCTGGGGATTGGCATGGAGGTGCGCGGGGGCGATGTCGCGCTGCGCTGCAACTTCAGCACGGTAGACGCCGAGATGCGCGTGATTGACCGTCGTGCAGGGCGCATTACGGAGGGCACACGCGAACTGGCAGAAGCCGTAAACGGCGTCGTCATCGACGGCGTGCAGTGCTTTTTCAAGGAGTCGGTGGCGCATCGGGGCGCGCTGGTGCTGCGCGGCGAGGGGCTGAGCCATCGCATCACCGATGTTGACCCGCACGCGGAGGGCGAGCCGATTCACGAGGCGCGCCCGCTAGACCCCGACGACCCCGCCGCTGTGCGCACGGCGCAGGTGGTGAACGCCTTCGTGCGCCTGAGTTACGAGCGGCTGAACGACCACCCCGTGAACCGCGCGCGTCGGGAGCAGGGGCTGCCCCCCGCGAACATCATCCTGCCGCGCGGGGCGGGCGTCGCGCCCCACTTGGAGCCGTTCCCCCAAAGGCATGGCATGACCGCCGTCGCCGTGGTGGAGACGGGGCTGATCCGCGGCATCGCGCGGTTTGTGGGCATGGACACGCTGGACGCGCCAGGTGCAACCGGCGGCGCCGACACCGACTACGCCAGCATTGCCGACACGCTCGCCCGTGCCCTGCAGCAGTACGACTTCGTGCTGTGCAATGTGAAGTCGCCCGACCTGTGCGGGCACGACCGCAACCCGCACCTGAAGGCACAGGTGATTGAGCAGATTGATGGCTTGGTCGCGCGGCTGCTGGAGACCTACCGCGAGCCGTTTTATCTGGTCTTCACGGGCGACCACTCGACGCCATGCTCGGTGGGCGACCATTCAGGCGATCCCGTGCCCGTGCTGCTGCACGGACCCGATTTGCGCGGCGACGAGGTACTGCGCTTCCACGAGTACGCCTGTGCCCGCGGCGCTCTCGGACGCCTGCGCGGGGGCGACCTCATCCCCATCCTGACCCAACTGATGGGCGTGCAGGAGAAATTCGGCGCGTAGTAGGGTATACTTAACCTCCGACGCTGACGGAGAGGCAATAAGCGATGGCATCGACGAAAACGCAAACGGAACGCCCTGGTCTGGTCGCGCGGCTGCGCAACTGGTTCCACGACATCGTGGCAGAACTGCGCCGCGTCACCAAACCCACGCCCGAAGAGACCACCCAAATGATGCTGGTGGTCATCGGCTTCGTGCTGGTGGTCGCCATCTGGTTCGCCGTGTGGGACACTGTGCTGACCTATGCGGCGCAACGTATCGAAGCGTGGGTGGATAGCCTGTGACGCTGAGGGAGTCGAACATGATAGGCATGGCGCGGACAGCATGGTATGTGGTGCGCACGCTGGTCGGACACGAAAACAAGGTGAAGTTCGCCATCGAAAAGCGCGCGGAGGCGAAGGGACTCACCGACCGTATCTTTCAGGTGCTGATTCCGACCGAGCAGGAGGTGCGCACCAAAGGCGGCAAAAAACAGACCATCACACGACTGGTGTTCCCCGGCTATGTGCTGGTGGAGATGATTCTGGACGACGAGACCTGGACGCTCATCCGCACGACGCCGGGCGTCACGGGCTTCGTCGAATCGGGCGGCAAACCCGTGCCCCTCTCGCCCGAAGAGGTGGACGAAATCAAGCGCTCCATTCTGGAGAGCAAGGAGCGCCCGCGCATCGCGTTCTCGCCGGGCGACACCGTGCGCGTGATTGAAGGCGCGTTCGCCGACTTCAACGGCAAAGTCGAGAGTGTCGACGCCGAACGCAGCAAGGTCAAGATTCTGATCAACATCTTCGGGCGCGAGACGCCTGTGGAACTGGAAGTCGATCAGGTGGAGAAAATCAGTTAGGAGGCGTATCTATGGCGAAAGAGGTAATCAATGTGGTGAAGTTGAACCTGCCTGCAGGCGCGGCGACGCCCGCGCCCCCCGTGGGACCCGCGCTCGGTCAGGCAGGGGTCAACATTATGGAGTTTGTGAAGGCGTTCAACGAGCGCACCGCCAGCATGAAAGGCTCCACGCTGCCTGTGGAGATCACGGTCTACAAAGACCGCACCTTCACCTTCATCGTGAAGCAGCCGCTGGCGTCGGACTTGATTAAGCAAGCCGCGGGCATCCCGTCAGGCTCGGCGAACCCCTTGCGCAACAAGGTCGGCAGAATCACGCGCCAGCAACTGCGCGAAATCGCCGAGCGCAAGATGCCCGACCTGAACGCCAACGATATCGAAGCCGCGATGCGCATCATCGCGGGCACCGCGCGCTCGATGGGCGTCGAAATCGTCGACTAACACAACCCAGTGGCAGGGGCAACTGCTCCGCTACGACCACAGGAGGCAACTATGAGAGGACGCACAATCAAGAAGAAACAGCGCCACAGCGACCGCTACATGCAAGCGGTCAAGGCAATTGGCAACGGACAGCAGGCATGCTCGCCGATTGAGGCGATTCGCAAGGTGAAGCAGACCGCCACCGCCAAGTTCGACGAGGCGGTCGATATGGCGGTGAACTTGGGCGTTGACCCGCGCAAGAGCGACCAGATGGTGCGCGGCGTGGTGAACCTGCCGCACGGCACGGGCAAGAAGCAGAAGGTACTCGTGTTCGCCAAAGGCGAGCAGGCGGACGCCGCCCGCGAAGCGGGCGCGGATATGGTCGGCGCAGAGGACATCGTCGAACAGGTGCAAAAAGGCTGGAAGGGCTGGAAGAACTTCGACCTCATCGTCGCGGGGCAAGACATGATGCCCATCATCAGCCGTATCGGTGGCGTGCTGAAGGCGCGCATGCCCAACCCCAAATCGGGCACAGTCTCGCCCAACCCTGCCAAAGTGGTGCAGGAGATCAAGCAAGCCTCGCGCGTGGAGTATCGCGTCGACAAAGCAGGCATCGTGCATATGCCCATCGGACGCGCCTCCTTCAGCGAGGAACAACTGCTGGAGAACATGCTGGTCGCGCTGAACGCCCTGCTGAAGGCGAAGCCCGCGACCTCCAAAGGGCGCTACCTGCAGAAGATCACCCTCTCCAGCACGATGGGACCGGGCGTGCAGGTCGATGTGAACGAGGCGCAACGCTTGGCAGAGCAGATCAAAGGGTAAGCGCACGCCATAAGCGGTGTACTTTCTTGCCCTCACCTCCAGCCCCTCTCCTGATAAGGGCACATCGCTTGAGTTCACCGAGCGCGTGTTGCGTATGCTTTTTCGCCCTCATCCCCTCTTCCACAGCGTGGAAGAGGGAAGCTGCGCGCTCCCCCTCGCTCGCAAGGCAAGCGAGGGGAACACAGGGAGTGAGGGCAACACGACAGCGCACCTGATTCTCCACGCTTGTGCTGGAAAAATCACCTCCGCTTCGGGATTTTGTGCTGGTATGGTTGTTGGGTGCAGTTCTCGGTTCTCTCTGCTGCAAGGCAGGGGAGGGGGACTACTTCTGGGCAAGCATTCGTTCGGCTTCTCTCAGAATCTGCACGATCTCAGTGGTGCGGTAGCCACCTTCGACCAGTTCTGTGAGGATTCTTTTGGCTTCAGCGGGACGCTTCTGGAGGAGCCGCAGGCGACTGAGCGCGATGCTATAACTAATTCGGTCGGGGTCGCGTGTAGCAGCCCCTTGCAGATGCTTTTCCGCAAGCGTCAGGTTGCCCTGACTCATCCAGTGATGCGCTGCAGCAATCCACTTGCTGGCGAGTTGCAACTCTTGCAGTCCCGCTTCTGCTAAAGAACCTTTCACCCGCACGGTGAGCGCGTAAGCGGCTTGGAACTCAGCCTCTGCTAAGTCGAGCCGCGCCTTGCGTGAATAGATCAGCCCCAACGCTAAATGCCCCATCGACTTTGGAGGACGCCCTAACACTCGCTTGCGAACCATTCGCTCCGCCTCGTCCTGCGCTCCGCGTTCCGAGAGCATCACCGCCAAGTTGTTCCACGCTGTCGTGTTGGTCGGTTCGATTGCGGTCGCTTGTCGAAACAGGGCAATCGCTTGCTCAGTGTTGCCCAGCCGAAGCAGCGCAACGCCCTTGTTGACATATCCCATCCCACTGCGCGGGGCGACCCGAATCGCTTTCTCGGCATATGCGAGCGACTCCTCATAGCGTCCTTGCTTGCTGTACAGGTCAGCTAAGTTGTTGAACCCGATGGGCGAGTGCGGCGAAGCGACCGTTAGCCATTTCCAAAGTGCCTCCGCATCGCGCCAGTTAGGAAGATTGTAGGCTGCTGTTATAAAAAACGAAACACATAACCCAAGCAATCCACCCTGCACGGCGGGCAGTCGGCGCGCTCCCGAAAACGCCCAGACTAATAGCCCTATAACAAACAACGCTAAAGGGAAGGTCAAAAACCGTTCCGCTGTAAATGTGCCGAACGCCATCTCCAGAGGGCGCAGATTCAGCACAGGCAGTAGCCCTATCAGCCCCGCAAGGAGCAGCCATCCAGCACGCAGCTGACGGCGCATAAGCCAGATCACACCAACTACGCTTGTTGCCGCCAGCACCAACTGTGCCCATGCCCATCCATCGCTTACAGGCACAGGCAGTTCTGAATGATGTGCGTGCGTAATGCTAAAAAAGGGGAACACTATCAGCCCAACAAGTGTCGTGAGTGTGCGCCCGACAAGCAGCAGGTGCTGCACAGGCGTCCCTGCATCGATTGGAGCACCGTAGGAGACATCGGTGAGCAGGTAGCCCAGTGCCGCGTAGCGCACGCCGAAATAGATACCGATTGCTGCCAGCAGTCCGCTGTAAAGCGCACGCTCCTGACGCAGGAGCTGGACAAGCCCCATGCGTGAGTGGTTGCCGTTGCGTTGAGCAAGCTGCCACAACCCTATCACCAGCGGCAGAGTGATTGCCATCTCTTTGCACAGCAGCGCGAACAGGAACGCCGTTGCAACGCCGATTACACGCGCCACACCTTGCAGTCTTACTTCCAACCATAACGCGGTTAGCAGAAAGAGGGTCGCCATCAAATCATAACGCGAGGAAACAAACGCCACGCTCTCCACCAGCGCGGGATGCACTCCGTACAGAGCACCCGCCAGCAGTCCATGCCAGTGCCCACGCAGAAGGCGCACCCCCAACCCACACACCAGCGCCGTATTCAGCAGGTGAATCAGCACATTTGCGGCGTGGAACGGTGCAGGATTGTCGCCCCAAAGCCAAAGCTGCACTAACAGACTGCTGAGTGCAAGCGGGCGGAAATAGTTTGGTGAAAAGTCCAGTGGCTGACGCACCGCTTCCAGCCAGCGTGAAGGCGACCAATAATCTACACGCCCGTTGACCAACAGCTCGTCGTCACTTACGAATTTGTAGCCCAGCGTCGGGGCATAGAGTGCCCCGACCAGAACCAGTATTCCAAGCGTGCCCAGCCTTAGCACCCACTCGTCGCGTCTCTGAAACACTCGATAGTATACACCCAGCGATGCGCACCAACGCGCAAGGCACCTTTCGTCCGTTGGGGGGCGTCAGGCGCGTGCGTTGGCATTGTTTTGTCTGCACGGGCGGGGTTGCAGACTATGATGGCTGGGGAGGCATTTTTCGGTATCGGCTGCGGTGTCCTTTGGTGGTGTTTTGGGGCGAGAGTGCGCAGGATGTGTGGTATTGGTTGACGGATTTGTCTGCGCGTGCGGCGTGTAGTTCGTGGTGTGGGTATTGTGCGTGGATAGAGTGGGGTTTGCGTTCGCGATGGGCGTGGGTGTTTTGGGGGGTGTTGGTGTCGTGGAGGTTCGGCGGTGGGTGTAAGTGGGAAGTAGTTAGGAAGTTCGCAAACGAGCAGCGCCGGGAAGTGGGCATTCCCGGCGCTGTGGGTGTAGGGCGCGTGCGTGGGAGGGGTGAGAAGTCTACTGATGCGCCTGCTGGAGGTGCTGGGCGAATCGACGCCCCGCTTCGTCGATCCGCGCCAGCATCTCACGCAGCGCGACCTGCGCCCCGCTTCGCAAGTCGCGCTTTGCAGGAGGAGGTACAGGCATGCAAAGTCCAACCAACGCTTGTTTAGGAGGCGTCATTCCAGTCCTCACTGCCCTTAGACAGCTCGACACGCCTTGCAGGTTCCGCTGAGCCGTAGTCCCAATTGTCGCAATCCAGCCTTCGGCAGTAGAGCATCCGCTGTACCCTGCCATCCGCCATCTCCACATCTGCGATGTCGGCGAAGCGACACCGCGTGCATAACTCAGGCTCCAAAAGGCGCACGACCTTCAACTCACGCTTGGACATCGTTCTACCCTCGTTGTGGTTTCGGAAGGCGTTGCCCACCGAAGGCTATTATCGGCTATTGGACAGCAGGAATGCAGGGGCAGGTTCCGAATAGAATACGGGTTTTGAGTTGCAGGAGGTACGGTTCGGACGATGAGTGTTCCAGAGATACGGTTCGGCACAGAGGGCTGGCGTGGCATCATTGCCGATGACTTCACGGTGGCGCATGTGCGCTTGGTGACGCACGCGCTGGCGCGCCATCTGAAAGAGGCGCAACCGCCTGGCGAAGGCGTGCTGGTAGCATATGACTGTCGCGCGTTGTCAGAGGTGTTCGCGCAGGCAGCCGCACAGGTCCTAAGCAGTTATGGTTTCCCCGTGTTCATTGCGCCGCGCCCTGTCTCGTCGCCTGCAGCGGCACACGCGGTCATCAAGCGCGGGATGCAGGGCGCAGTGATGTTCACTGCCAGCCACAACCCGCCCCTCTTTCACGGCATCAAGTTCAAGCCTCACTACGGCGGCGCGGCACTGGCCGACATCACCCAGAGCATCGAACGCTGCCTCGCAGCGCTGCTGCCAGACCATGAGCGGTACACGCAGCCTGTTAGCAACGCTGCCGAGCCGCATACTTTAGACCCTGTGCCCGAGTACTTAGAACATGTGCATCAATTTATTCGCGTGGACGAACTGTACGAAGCACCTTACCGCGTCGTGACGGACGCAATGCACGGCTCGGGCGCGGGCTACCTCAAAGCACTGATTACCCGACTGGGGCTGGAAGTCCACGCGCTGCGCGAGGAGCGCAATCCCTACTTCGGCGGGGTAAACCCCGAACCGATTCCGCAGAACCTGCAGCCACTGCTGCACGCGGTCAAGCACCTCAAGGCGCATCTTGGTATCGCTATCGACGGTGACGGCGACCGCATCGGCGCAGTGGACGAACACGGCAACTTCGTTGACAGCCACCGTATCTTCGCCGTCGTGCTACGCCACCTGATTGAACAACGCAACAAGACGGGGGCTGTAGTCAAAACTTTCTCCGTTAGTCAAATCATCGACAAACTCTGCGAGCATTACCGCTTGCCTCTAAGCGTGACGCCTATCGGCTTCAAGTTCATCGTGGAGAAGATGCTCGCAGGCGGTGTGCTGATGGGCGGTGAGGAGAGCGGCGGGATCGGCATCACCGACTACATGGTGGAACGCGACGGCGTGATGATAGGCATGCTGCTGCTGGAGGCGATGGCAACCTCGAGCAAAACCCTCTCCGAACTCGTAGAGGAGGTGTTTGCCATCACAGGTCCGTACTACTATCATCGGATCGACGCGCATTTTGAGCGCGAGCAGATGCCCGCTTTGCGCGAGCAACTGAAGACACTGGAGCTGACGCAAGCACTGAACACGCCTGTGGTGCAACGCGACACGCTGGATGGTATCAAGCACATCTTAGAGGATGGCAGTTGGGTACTGATGCGGGCGTCGGGCACAGAGCCTGTGGTGCGGATTTACGCGGAGGCACGCACGCCCGACAGGGCACGCCACCTCGCCGAAGAGGGACACTTCGTCCTCAAGCGGTTGATGGAAGCGTAGTACACTTCGCAGAATGCGCGTGCCCGAGCAACAAGAACCGTCGCTAAGTCGTCTAAAGCACTGTGCGTGGATGTGCCTTCTTGCTGGGACTGTTGGCGGTGTGTGCAAGTGGGTGTCGGTCGTTGGAGGCGCCGTCGGGTTCGAAGCGGTGGTTCCCTGTGGCGGAGTTTGCGACCTCTTTGGCGGGACGCACCGCAGGGCAACGCCATAACGCCGCTCTCGCTGCCAAGCGCGTGCATGGTGCGACCATCGCTCCGAACGCGACTTGGTCGTTCAATCAGGCAGTTGGACAGTGGGGGCGTTCGGCGGGTTATGTGCGTGCGCCTGTGAGCCACGGCGGCGTGTTAGTGCCCGCGTGGGGCGGCGGAGTCTGCCAAACCGCTACGACGCTCTACAACGCTGCGCTGTTGGCAGGACTGGAAATAGTCGAACGGCATCCGCACACGATTGCGCCCAGCTATGTCGCGCCCGGACGAGACGCCGCCGTCGCACAGGGCTTCGCTGACCTGAAACTGCGCAATCCTTACCCGTTCCCATGTCGCTTCGAGTGCTTTGTGCGGGGGGATAAGCTCATCTGCCGCCTGAGCGTCTGCGCATCGCCCCCGCAAGTGCGACCGCATGTGCGTACCTGCACGCTGGAGGTGGAGGTGGTTAGCCACTTGCCCGCGCCTGTCGTGGCGGGCTTCCGTCAGCAGGCGGGTCGTGCAGGCGTACGTGTGCGCCTGTGGCGAGTCTGCACAGCGGACGGTGAGACCCAGCGCGAACTGTGCCACGAAACGCAATACGCGCCGCTACCCCGCAACAAAAAGGTGTCCCCATAGGGTATCCTTATCCTTCACAGGGAGGTTCACTTGACACGCAGTCAGCTAACACGGATGGAGAACGATGTCGTGCGTGCGCTGGTACGCGCTTTGGAAATGGCGCACCCGCACCTAACGGGTCATAGCGAGCGCGTCGCCTCGTATGCCGTCGCCATCGGCTGCGAACTGGGCTTGAGTAAAGCGACTCTGCGCGGGCTCCGACTCGCTGCCGCCCTGCACGACATCGGGATGCTCGGCCTGCCTAACGAACTGCTCACCGCCTTTCCCCTCACCCCAGAACAGCGCGCCCAAATCCAAGAACACCCGCGCCTGAGCGTGCAACTGGTGCATCGAATCCACCGCTTCCGTGAAATTGCCCTGTGGATTGAATGCCACCACGAGCGTTGGGACGGTTCGGGCTATCCATATGGCTGGCGCGGGGAAGAGATACCGCTTCCCGCACGCGTGTTAGCAGTCGCCGAAGCATTCGACGGGATGCGCACCGAGATGCCTTACCGTCCCGCGTTCTCAGAGCAGGAGGCAGTCGCACATATTCGGCAAGGCGCCAACACGCTGTTCGATCCACGCGTCGTGGCAGCGTTCCTCAAGGTGCAACCAATCGTGCAGCCCGTTGGACGCGAATAGACACCTGCCTGCTCCTTGCAGTTATCACGGCTGCCACTAATGTCTGCCCGCTCGCAAAAGTTTACACTTGTCTACTTGCAAGTCCTATAACAGTGGAATGAGCCGTTCGCTGTCGCGGGACTGGATTGCACAAGAGATTGCCCAAGCGTACCAACTGCCGCTTGTTAGCCTGCCTGTGCAGCTGGCGACGGAGGCGATTCACCATCTGGCGCGTCGCCAGCGCGACAGAGCCACCCGCCTGCGCCGTCTCCCGCCGCATCTCTGGCAAGCCGCTCGCGAAGAGGCGTGCCACTTCTGCCTGCAGACGCTGGCGCAGCTGATTCAGCTGGAGCGCGGTCCCGACGCCCTGCCGCCCGAGACGGCGGCGATGTACGACGCGTTCCTGACCGCCGTGCGCCAGTATCTGGAGACTCCGCCGCCCCAGCTGCCCGACTCTGCGCCCGAACCGTCTGCCGCTGAACGGCTCAAGCAGGAGCAGCACTTGTGGCGTCAGGCGCGTGAGGCGTTAGATCTGTGCGAAAAGTGGCGCAAAGCGCTGCACGCCCAACGCGACGCCACGCCGTGAAGCCCCAGACCCAGCCCCATCCGCGTCGAATAAGTGCCTCTGCTTTGGTTTTTCAACAGGCTCCCCTCCCAACCTCCCTGATAAGGGTACATCACTCAGGTTCACCTCCCGAACAAAAACACAGAATCTCCCTATCTACACTCAGCACCCAACGCCAACACTTCACCAACACCAACATCAACCCCAACAACAGCACACTCACGCTCCGACGATGCCTGACCCATAACACAACCTCGCTCCCCACCAACGAACCCTCACACGCCACCAACAAACACCCCAACCCATACACCAACCACACCCAATCCATACCCACCTCCAAACCCACACAACACCGATGCCACCCAAAACACCCACGCCCCGTGCCAACGAAACCCCTGCTCAATCCACATCCGATACCCATACCACGAACCACACACCGCACGCGCAGGCAAGTCCGTCAACAAAGACCACGGCTCCTGCGCCCCTTCGCCCCCAAACACCACTCAACTACACCGCAACCGATACCGAAACGCCTCCCCAGCAATCACCACCTGCTGACCCGCTCGCGCAGGACATAACGACGCTAACGCGCGCGCCCGACGCCCCCACAACGGACGAAAATACCCCTGCGCGTTGACGCGCATCAGCGGATGCAACCCGTTGCGCACAATCGCCCCAAACAACTGCGGCGATCACAAGCCCCAATCGGTCAGCACATACATAGGCACCGCTTTCGCCAACGCGCCCCGCAGCACGCCAAGCAACGCCGCGCACAACGGCAGCCACGCGCCTTTGGTGTTGCCCCGCACGACCTTCCACGCGGTGGGGATGGTGTGCTGGTGTACCACCACGCCCAGTGCCAGCACTGTCCAGCGGTTGCCCAGTGTGGTGGCGTCTAAGGCGAGGCACACTTGCGGCAGGCGCAACCATGCCACCGCGAGGCGCAGCAAGGTTGGGAACAGGGTCTGTTTGGGGAAGGGCTGTTGTCGGAGGCGTTTGAGGCGTTGTCGCCCAGTGTTGGGGGTGATGGGGGTGAGTTGTGCAAGGAACAGGCACACTTGGGTTTGGGCGAGTGTGCCGAGCGCGATGAGGGCGAACAGGAGCCAGTGGATGCGGTCGAGTTGTGCGGGTGTGAGCGCGTGTTGGAGGTGTTGGAGCAGTGTTGCGATCGGGTACTCTTCTGCCATGTTGTGTTGTTTGGGTGTTATACCGATCGCGTGGTCAGAGTTTACCAATAGGGTATACTCCTGCCTACCCTACACACAGGAGGACTACCTATGCGCGGACGAAAACTCATAGTGGACTGGAAACACACTGCCGAAGAACTC
>Ga0308393_1000194_pt1 | contig 33185 bp, 35 predicted proteins | sample Hotspr2Sampleee2_FD_202364 | JGI IMG/M metagenome (GOLD analysis project Ga0308393, IMG submission 202364) | Hot spring phototrophic mat microbial communities from Mushroom Spring, Yellowstone National Park, Wyoming, United States - 20050630_ee2 ... | reverse complement strand
ATTTAGTGTTTGGTTTTAAGTGTTAGGTGTTAGAAGTTTGATGTTTGGTGATTAGTGTTTGATGTTAGATGTTTGGTGTTAGATGTTAGGTGTTAGGTGTTAGAAGTTAGATGTTAGGTGTTTGGTGTTTGGTGATTTATGAGCTATATTTGTAGTCAATGCGGTTATGGTTCGATCTCTTGGATGGGGAAATGTCCTTCTTGTGGCGCATGGCAAAGTTTTTTTGAGAAAAAAGAAGAAGAAGAGAAAAAAATAACTATCAAAGAATTAAAAATCATTTCTTTGGATAAAATTCCAAAAATCGAAAAAAATCGAAAAAAAACTGGTATCTTTGAGATCGATCGCGTTTTAGGCGGAGGTATTGTTGAGGGAGAAACCATTCTTTTAACTGGCGAGCCTGGGGTTGGCAAATCTACCCTTCTTCTTCAGGGACTTAATCAATTTCGTTGTCTTTATATCTCTGGTGAAGAATCGGCTTCACAAGTTGCCAGTCGTGTCAAAAGATTAAACATTAATCTTAAAAACTTTCTTTTTTCAGAAACAACGCAAATTGAAGGAATAATTGATGGATTAAAAGAACTTAAAGATAAAATAGATATCTTAGTAATTGACTCAATCCAAACTATTTATTCAGAAAAAATTGAGGCGCCAGTTGGTAATATTTCTCAGATAAAAGAAGTTGCTTCGCAACTGACTAACTTTGCTAAAAAAAATAACCTCCCTGTTATTATCGTTGGTCATATCACCAAAGAAGGAGAAATCGCTGGGCCAAAAACATTGGAACACTTAGTCGATTGCGTTTTGACCTTTGAGGGGGAAAAAGAGTCTAATTTTCGCTTTCTTCGTGCTTCAAAAAACCGCTTTGGCCCAACTGATGAGGTAGGCATTTTTGAGATGAAAGAAGAAGGTCTTATCCCTGTTGATAACCCATTATTTTTTCTTGATGAAAAAAAAGAAGAGGTGGGGAAAGCAATCGTTGGTGTTGGTGAAGGAAAACGGGTGCTTTTTTTTGAAATTCAAATCTTAACCGTACCAACAATTTTAGCCATTCCGCGACGAATTGTTAAAGGTTTAGATTACAATAAAGTGCTTCTTCTTTTAGCGGTTGCCCAAAAACACCTTTTTCTTTCTCTTTCTCAATTTGATATTTATATCAATGTCGTTGGTGGGGTAAACATCAAATCAACCGCCTCTGATTTGGGATTTGTGGCCTCTTTGCTTTCTTCAATTAAAAATCTACCCCTTCCAAAAACCGCCCTTTTTTGCGGTGAGGTTGGTCTTTTGGGTGAGGTAAGAAAAACTTATTTTGAAGAAAAAGTTATCAATGAAGGAAAAAGATTGGGATTTAGGCCTATTTACTCATCTAAAAATTTAAAAAATATTCGCCAATTAAAAGAGATTTTTAATTTTTAATAAGAAGAGTTTTTGTAAAAATTTTTTTTAAAAATTGTCTTTCTTCCGTTGGCCCCCTCCAGTTCAATTACCAACTCATTTTTGCCTTTTTTTAAGGGAAAAGTATACTCAAAAATTCCCTCTTCGTTGGGATAGATTTTTTCACCAAAAATGGTGATAGTTGTTTCTTTTTCTGTTTTTCCGATAATTTTTATCAGATTTTCATTGTAAAAGACATCGGTTTTGGGAGAAAGAATAACTACCTTTGGTGGGGTCAAAAAAATCTTTAGCTGATATCCAAAATAAATAAAAAAAACAAAAAAAATAAAAAAGCTTAACATGGTAAAAAATTTTTTTATGGTAGGAGTAAAATATTTTTCTGAAACCCGCCGCCGAAAAGTAATTTTTTCCTCTCCTTCATAGTCGCGATAAAAAAACGGTAATACTTTTTTATAGTTTAATCCCAAAAACCGAGCATAGGTTTTTATCAATCCTTCAATATAAACTGGTGATTCAAAAAGATTCCAATTATTATCTTCCAAAGCCAAAAGATACTTTTCTTTAATCTTTGTTTGCTTTGAAATCTCGGTTAAAGAAAGATTTTTTTTTACTCGCTCTCTCTTTAAAATCTCACCCGCAGTAAGCATAAATAATAAACTCTAAATTTTCTCATTTTAACGAAATTTATTAATCTCTCATCTCAACTTATTTCTATTATTTAATACTCTAATTATCTCTACTTATCTCTATAAATCTCTTAATCTCTGTCTTTAAATTCTTCTGAATTTTTCTGATTTATTCGATGTAAGCTGGTTTATCCGATTTTATTTCCGTTACTTTCCCTCTCTTCCTGTATACTCTCCGGTTTCTGGATTGACAATCACAATATCACCCTCTTTTATAAAAAGAGGCGCCATAATTACCGCCCCTGTCTCTAAAGTGACTGGTTTTTTGGCTGAAGAAACAGTATCTCCTTTAACTGCCTCTTCGGCTTTAACCACTTTTAAACGGACAGATAAAGGAGGTCTAACCGACAAAGGCACGTCATTAAAAATGTAAACATAAAGTTTTTCTCCCTCTTTTAAATATTTCTCTAAACCAGAAACTGCGGTTAATGGCACGCTATATTGGTTAAATGTTTTTTCATCCATAAAGTAAAGATTTTCATTATCTTTATATAAAAAAACCATTAACCTGCTTTCAACCTCAACGACCTCAACTTCCTCTCCTGATTTAAAAGTAATATCAATATTCTTACCCGTTTTGACATTCCAAATCTTTGTTTTCATTAAAGCCGCTCCTTTTCCTGGAGCATAAAACTCTGCCTTTTGAACCTGCCAAATCTCATTTTGATAAAGAATAAAATCACCTTTTTTTAAATTACCAGCATTTATCTTCATAAAATAATATCGATCACTTTTAATTTATCAATTGAGTCAAAACCCAAAAAAACCATCGCCAGTCTTTCCACCCCAATGGCAATTCCGGCACAATCGGGTAAGCCATATTTTAAGGCTTGAATAAACCCTTTGTCAATTGGATGATTAATTTTTTTATTTCGTTTTCTTTCTAAGTACTCTTCTGCAAAACGGTCTTCTTGCTCTTTCCAATCGCTTAACTCAGTATAACAGTCTCCTAACTCGATTCCATTAATATAAAATTCAAATCGTTGAGCTGTTTTACCATCTGGATTTAACTTTGCTAAAGCAGCAAATTCTTTCGGATAATTATAAATTAAAGTTGGAAATCCTCTTATCCCTAATTTTGGTTCAATTTCTTGAGTATATATTTGTGACCATATCTCCTCATAGCTAAAATTTTCTATATTATATCCTTTATATTTTGCTTTTTTCATAAATTTTTTTTTATCAAATAATTCATCACTGTTTATTCCTGCAAAACGATAAAAAGCTTGTGAAACGGTAAAAAATTCCCATCTTCTCAAAAGAACTCTTTTATTTTTATAATAAAACTCTCTCTTATTAAATATCTTAAAACTTATATATTTCAACATTTCCAATACTTCATCAGCGATCTCCATATAATTAACTCCCGTTTTATAAAACTCAAGCATCGTAAACTCAAAAGAATGCAAAGATGAGGGTGGATCACTATTTCTAAAAGATTTGCCAAGATAATAACAACTCCCAATCCCTTCAACCAAAAGCCGTTTTAAAAAAAGCTCAGGCGAAGGAGTCAAATAAAGTTTTTCCCTTTTATCAAAATATCTAAAATCCGTCTCAAAAACTTCAAGGTAAGACTCAGGAATAAGAGTCGGTGATAAAACAGGTAAATCTATCTTCAAGTAACCTTTTTTTTGTAAAAACTCCTCGATTAATCTTATAATAAAAAGAAAGTTTTGATGATTTTTTAAATTTGAAAAGTTAACCTTTATTTTCATTTTTGGTTTTTTTAAATTTTATTTATTCCCCCATTTCTTTCTCTAGCTCTTCAAGAAGTTTTTTTGCTTTTGAAGAAACTTTTTCCGGAACTTTAATTTTAAAAACAACATATTGATCACCTCTTTCTTTGCTTTTTGGATAATAAATCCCATAACCGCGAAGGCGAACCACTGCCCCATCTTTTGTTCCTGGTTTTACTCTTAATTTCACCTCTCCCTCAATCGTTGGCACAGAAACTAAACCGCCAAGAACAGCTTTTGGATAAGAAATCTCTTTCTCAAAATATATATCTTGCCCTTGTCTTTTAAAATAAGGATGGGAAGTAACGTGAACGATAAGATCAAAATCGGAAAATCTAATCCTTGTTCCATCATCAACACCGGCTGGGATTTTTATTTTTTTATTTTCTCCTTTGATAAAAACTTCTTTCTCAACCCCGAAAACCGCCTCATCAAAACTTAAACTCACCTCATAAACTTCTCTTTGGCTGCGACGCCGACTGGTAAAAGGAGAGCGAAAACCAAAAAATTGTTCAAAAATCTCAAAGGGATCAGAAAAACCCTCAAAGTCAAAACCAAAATCAGAAAAATCACCGCCAAAATTGGTATAAACGCGAAACGGTCCTTGTTGGTAAAAGCCACCTTCAAAACCAGAAGAAGTAGCCGAACCTCCCCTTTCAAACGCGGCTTCGCCATACTGATCGTAAATAGCTCTTTTTTTGGGATCAGAAAGAACTTCAAACGCTTTATTGATTTCTTTAAATCTTTCGGTTGCCTCAGGCGATTTATTGCGATCCGGATGCCATTTTAAAGCCTGCTTTCTGTAAGCGGCTTTAATTTCTTCTAAAGTGGCATTTCTTGGAACGCCCAAAATTTCATAATAGTCCATTTTAAATTCTTAATTTTTAATTAACAACTTCTCCTTCCTCAGCTTCTTTTTTATCCTCTTTTTTATCCTCCTCTACTTTGCTACTTCTTCCATACATTGCCTGACCAATTTTTGTCAGCTCATCCGATAAAGCCTTTGTTTTCTCTTCTAACTCTTCCTTACTTCCCTTATCTAAGATCTCTTTTAGTTCTTTGATCTTTCTTTCAATTGATTCTTTAAGACTTTTTTCTATTTTATCACCTTCTTCTTTTAACGATTTTTCAGCCACATAAATCATATTATCAGCTTTGTTTCTTGCTTCAATTCTTTCTTTTTCTTTTCTATCCTCATTGGCATTTTTTTCTGCCTCTTCTTTCATTCTTTCAATTTCTTCTTTTGTTAAACCAGTTGATCCGGTGATTTTTATCGCCTGAGACTTACCCGTGGCTTTATCTTTTGCTGTCACCGTCAAAATCCCATTGGCATCAATATCAAACCCCACCTCAATCTGTGGCACCCCCCGCGGTGCTGGTGGAATACCATCTAATATAAATCGCCCCAAAGATTTATTGTCTTTGGCCAAAGGCCGCTCTCCTTGCAAAACATGAATTTCAACCTGAGTTTGATTATCAGCGGCAGTTGAGAAAATTTCGGTTTTTGAGGTTGGGATGGTGGTGTTTCTTGGAATCAAAGGCGTCATCACCCCACCTAAAGTCTCAACTCCCAAAGTCAAAGGAGTAACATCAAGTAAAACCACATCTTTTGCTTCACCAGTTAATATTCCAGCTTGAATTGCCGCTCCAACTGCCACCACCTCATCAGGATTAACCGAACGATTAGGTTCCTTGCCAAAAAACTTCTTTACCTCTTCAATTATTTTTGGCATCCGAGTCATCCCACCAACTAAAATTACTTCATCAATCTCTGAGGCTTTTAGTTTTGCATCTTTCAAACAGGCCTTTACAGGCTCAAACGTTTTTTTAATCAAATAATCAACCAAAGACTCCAATTTTGCTCGCGTTAACTTCATTACCAAATGTAAAGGTTGATTATCTTTTACGGTAATAAACGGTAAGTTAATCTCCGCCTCAAGCGATGAGGAAAGTTCAATTTTAGCTTTCTCAGCGGCATCTTTTAATCTCTGAAGCGCTTGAGTGTCTTTTCGAAGATCAACTCCATTTTCTTTCATAAATTCCTCGGCCAAATAATCAATAATCACCTTATCAAAGTCATCACCTCCTAAATGAGTATCACCATTGGTTGCTTTTACCTGAAAAACACCTTCCCCAAGCTCCAAAATTGTAATGTCAAAGGTTCCACCCCCCAAATCATAAACGGCAATGGTGTGAACGTGTTTTTTATCAAGACCATAAGCCAAAGCGGCCGCGGTTGGTTCATTTAAAATTCGCTCCACCTTTAATCCGGCAATTTCTCCGGCTTGTTTGGTCGCTTGTCTTTGGGAGTCATCAAAATAAGCAGGGACAGTAATCACCGCTTTTTCCACTTTTTCTCCCAAATACGCCTCGGCATCGGCTTTGATTTTTTGAAGGATCATCGCCGAAATCTCTTGGGGAGTAAAAGTTTTTCCTTCAACTTCAACCACCGCCATCCCATTTTGCCCTTCTTTAATCTTATAAGGCAACCACTTTTTATCATATTGGACTGAAGGGTCAGAAAAACGTCGTCCCATCAGCCTTTTTATCGAAAAAATAATTCTTGAAGGATGAATTACCATCTGTCTTTTTGCCACATCGCCAACGATTCTTTTTATTGGGTCAACTACTGAAGGAATAACATTTCTTCCTTCGGCCGAATGAATCACTTTTGGTTTACCTCCTTCCATAACCGCAACACAAGAGTTGGTGGTCCCCAAATCAATCCCAATGATTTTACTCATAGGTAAATAAGAAAAAAACTAATAATTTACATATAATCACCTTTTTTTAACTATTCTTTAGCTTTTTCAACTGCTTCTTCTTCCCTTTTCCTTACCGAAACTCTAACCTGGGCAATCCTTAAAACCTCTTCTCCCATTTTATAACCTTTTCTCAAAACCTCAACGACAAGATTTTCTTTTTCTCCCTCAGTAACATCCACCGCCTCCGCCAAATTGGGGTCAAACTCTTTTCCCAAAAGATCAATCTCCTCAACTCCTTCGTTTTCTAGCAATTGAAGAAACTGATCTTTTATCAGTTTCAACCCAGTGTCTTTAATAAAAATTTCTGCTTTTTCTAGATTGTCCAAAAAAGGTAAAATCTTTAAAAAAAACTCTTTTTTTATTTTCTTCTCCCACTCTTTTTTTTCCTCTAAAACTCTCTTTTGCAAATTTTGATAATCAGCCAAAGCCCGTAAGTACTTATTTTTAAACTCTTCCACCTCTTTTTTTAATTTTTCATTTTCTTCTTTGATTTTCAAAAGTTCTTCCTTTTTGTCTTTTTTTTGAGTGTCTTTCATCATTTTTAATCTTATCAAACTTTTTTCGGATTTAAAAGTTCCTCAATCAAATTAGAAAAATATCTAATTTGAGGAATAAGCGCTCCATAAGGCATCCTTTTTGGCCCAATTAAACCAATGATACCTTTTAAACTTTCTGTTTCAAACTCACCAAAAACACTGGCGCAATTTTCAAACAAAGGATCATAAAAATCCTCTTCTCCCAAAAAATAAATAATCTCTTCGTGAGTTCTTATAAAAGCCTCAATTACTCTTTCCCAAAAACTTATCTCCTCAAGTTTTAAAAATAAATGACGCGTCAGTTCTAAATCAAAAAATTCCGGTCGCTCCAATAAATAACCCATTCCAGCATAATAAACATCTCCTGTACTGGTGGCTGCCACCGATAAAAACCCAGTTTTTTTTGCCAAAACTTTAGCCGCTTGTGATAATAACCGATTGAGATTGTCTTTTTCGTCCCAAATGCTGTTTTTATAAGCCACTTCCTCAGCCGTTGCTAACTCTTTTTCTTTCATTAAATTTTTAATATAAAAACGAAAAGCTTTGGCCGATGGAATTCTTCCTGAAGAAAAGTATTCTTTTTTCAAATAACCTTTCTTGGCAAGCTCAACCATCTCATTTCTTATCGTTGCTGGCGAAACACCCAGTTTATATTTTTTTTCAAGGACTTCCGATCCTACCGGCAACCCGGTTTCGGTATACTCTTGGATAATTGCTTTTAATATCTCAATTTGCCGTTGAGTTAATTCTTCCATAGCTTTTTATTATATTAGCAATCATATACAATATCTGCTAATTTGTCAAGAGGAATTTTTGTTATAATTTTTGTATGCTTGAAAAATTTTATATTGTTTTGGCGGTTGGGGCTTTTATTTTAAAAGATAAAAAACTTCTTATTGTCAAAAAATCTCCTTATGAAAATATTGATGCTGGTCTATGGACTATCCCCGGTGGCAAAATTGAAAAAGATGAATCAATTATTGATGGCTTAAAAAGAGAGATAAAAGAAGAGGTCAATCTTGAAATTTCCAACTATCAATGGCTTGGCGAGGATGTTTTTGAAAGTAATGGTTTTTGGTATCATGCTCAGCATTTTTTATGTAACGTTAAAAATGACAATGTTAAGCTAGAAAAAAAATTAACCGCCTTTCACTGGCTTTCAAAAGACGAAATAGAAAACTTCACTTTTCCCAAAAATATTAAAAAAAGAATTAAAGAAATTTTTGAAAAATATGCTTAAACTTGGTGCCCATCAATCGATAGCTGGTGGACTTGATAAAGCAATTGAGCGGGTGGTAAAAATTGGCGGCAACTGTCTTCAGATTTTTTCCTCCTCTCCTCGTGGTTGGAGTTTTACCAAATTAAATGATCACCAAATTAATCAATTTATTAAAACTGCCGAAAAACTTTCTGTCTCTCCTATTTATTTTCACGCTTCTTATCTTATCAATTTAGCCGATGATGGCAAAATTGGTCAACTTTCAAAACAATCACTTATCAACGAGCTTAATCTAGCAAAAAAACTAAAAATCAAAGGCTCAATTGTTCATTTAGGTTCATATAAGAATAAAGTAGAAAGTAGTAAGTATCAAGTATTAATCAATAATATAAAAGAAATCTTGGAAAAAACTCCCAAAGAAACATTTTTTATCATTGAAAATGCGGGCAATCGAAAAATCGGCCAAAGCTTAGAAGAAATAAATCTTATTTTCAAAGATGTTAAAAACCATCGTCTTAGACTTTGTCTTGATGCCTGTCATCTTTTTTCCAATGGTTATAAATTTGAGACAGAAAAAGAACTTGATCAATTTCTTGAAAAATTAGAAAAACTAAATCTTTTAGATAAACTGGAAGTTTGGCATCTTAATGATAGCCGTGATCCTTTTAACTCTGGAAAAGATAGACATGAAAACATCGGCCAAGGAACAATTGGCTTAAATGAATTTAAAACCCTTTTAAATCATCAAAAAACAAAAAACTATCCTTTTATCATCGAAACCCCAGGCTTTGGTAAAGAAGGACCTGACAAAAAAAATTTAGATATTTTAAAATCTTTGGTTGAATAAGATATAATTTACTCATGTTTCCCTTACCAGAGGCAATAAAAAATATTTTTTCTATCTTTAAAAAAAACGGCTTTGAGATCTATCTTGTTGGTGGCGCAGTTCGCGACTTTCTTCTTGGAAAAAACCCAAAAAACTTTGACTTTACCACCAACGCTACCCCAGAAAAAATCCAATCGCTTTTTCCAAATTCTTTTTATAACAATACTTATGGTACAGTATCGATTCCGCTAGAAATAGAGGATCTTTATTCTTTACAAAAAACCATCGTTGAGATCACCCCTTTTCGCAAAGAGGAAGACTACACTGACTTTCGTCATCCAGAAAAAATTGAGTGGGCAAAAACATTAGAAGAAGACTTGGCCCGTCGTGATTTTACTATCAATGCCATCGCTTACGATGGTAAAAAAATTATCGATCCCCACTATGGGCAAAAAGATCTAAAAGAAAAAATTATTCGCTGTGTTGGTGACCCCGATAAAAGATTTACTGAAGATGCTTTAAGACTTTTGCGAGCAATCCGTTTTGCTTCCCAACTTGGATTTCTAATTGAAGAAAAAACCAGAAAAGCAATTGAAAAAAATAGTCAACTAATCACAAAAATTTCCTGGGAAAGAATAAGAGATGAGTTTTTAAAGATTTTAAAAAGTGATCATCCAGCCGAGGGTGTTTTATTCTTAAGGAATACCGGTCTTTTAAAATATATCTTACCTGAACTTGACGTTTGTTTTTTTATCCCTCAAAAAAGCCCAAAAAGACACCATATCTACGATGTTGGCACTCATTTGGTTATGTCTTTAAAACACTGTCCCTCAAAAGATGAAATCACCCGCTTTGCCACGCTTATTCATGATATTGGCAAAGCCAAAACTTTTAAAAAAGATGAAAAAACAGGATTAATTACTTTTTACAATCATGAAGTGGTTGGGAAAAAATTGGCAGAAAAAATCGCTGAAAGATTTAAGCTTTCAAGCAAACAAAAAGAAAAACTTGTTCGTCTGGTTGCCTATCATCAATTTACTGTCTCAGAACTGCAAACCGACAAAGCCATAAGACGGTTTATAAGAAATGTTGGCAAAGAATATCTTTTGGATATGCTTGATCTTAGGGTGGCCGATCGCTTGGGTTCTGGGGCAAAAGCTACCTCTTGGCGGCTTGAGCTTTTTAAAAAAAGACTGATTAAAGTTCAAAAAGAACCTTTTAAAATTACTGATTTAAAAGTAAACGGATACGATGTAATGATGATTTTAGAGATAAAACCTGGACCAAAAGTAGGAGAAGTTTTAAAATATCTTTTTGAAAAGGTAGTTAAGAAAAAATTAAAAAATGAAAGAGAAGTTTTACTTAAAGAAATTGAAAAACTTAAGGTGTCGGTGCCGTAATCTCATCAATACTAAACTTTAATAATTTACACTTTCCCCGTGGATCATATAAATTGAAAACAAAACAAATGATATTAAGAATTAAATACGATCCTAAAAAAAGAATCAACCCAATAAAAGCAAACTTAAGCGTTCCTTGGGCTTTTTTGACTTTTTCTGGATTACCAAAAGAAGTCAAATAGTTAAAAGCACCAACAACAAGCATGATAAAAAGGGCTAAAAGAAAAATCCCGGTGGCTAAATTTAAAAGATTGCCAAAAATATTTTCTAAGCATTTCAAAGTAGGAACACCGTCAACACAACAGCTATTACCACTGTTATCTGGTGAACAAATATCCTGAGCGTAGACTAAAAATGAAAAAAAAGAAAGCATTGAAAAAAAATAAATTATTATTGCCCGCTTACTCCAGTAATTACTAAAGTGGGAACGCGTATCTCTCTAGAAAGTCCCAAACCAACGTTAAAAATATTTTCCACTAATACTACTAACGATAACACAATAAATATAATAATCAAACCTAAAACTGCCGCTTGAATTTTGTTTCTTGCTTTTTCTACATTTTCTTTACTTCCTCCCGAGGTAATCCACTCAAAAGCCCCAAGCAGAAGATATAAAATTGCCGCCAACCCCGCTAAAATAAAAAAACCTTTAATAAGAAATCCTAAAATATCACTTAAACTTGGCGGTGTTATACCTGGCTTAATAGTGACCTGTGCATAAACTTTAGGAATAAGATTAATCATAAAAAATAGAAAATTTTAAAATTTATAAATTATCTTAATTATTAAAAAAAAATCTTATTTTGTCAAGGGATATTTGCTGCGGGGCTTGGATTCGAACCAAGATAAGAAGCTCCAAAGGCTTCTGTCCTACCGTTAGACGACCCCGCAAAATTTTAAAGATATATATATTTTACAAAATTTTAAAAAAAAGGCGACCGCTTTTTTGGTCGCCTTTTAGAAAAATCTTTTAAGACATTCTTCTTTTTACTCTGTCTTTGTTGGTTTTGGTGGTAAAGAAAAATCTTTTATCTCATCTGCCTCTCTTATTTCCCTCAAAGCTCTATCCCAAACTCCTTTCACTCTTACTCGATGACCAACTTCGATATTATTTAAACTAACAGATTCTTCGCGCCTGTTAATTATTTTGGTGCTGTCTCCCACATAAACTTTTATTTCACCGCGATTAAGAGTTTTTATCATCAAAACATTTCCCTCTTTTGATAAAACCTCACCAAAAAACACACCCCATCGTTTTTGAATTGATTTGTTGCGGATTAAAGCTGCTTCAATGGTTGACTTTGTTTCATCGGTATATCGACCAATCACATTCACCTCATCACCTACTAAAAACTCACTCAAAGACGATTTCCCCCCAAAATGACGACGAAGTTGGGTTTTTTCAGTGATGTTAACTTAATAAGTTTTCCCATCTTTATTATCAGAGATTCTTATATAATTTCCACCAATCTCAGTAATTTTTCCAGTTAGTCGAGTATCAAATCTTAAAGCTTTTACTTTTTCTTTTATCTGATTTCCTATCTCCTTAATCATATCTTTTTTTTCTTCTTTCATTTCTTTTCTTATCTGCCAAGGTTTAATTGAGGGATTGGCCGTGATAGTTAATTTTATTGATTGTTTTGTATCTTCTCTAATTTCAAAAATCTTTGGTTTAACTTCTTCTCTTATCGCTTTAATTGTTGGCCTAACTTCTTTTTCAAAAATTTTTTCTGGCCTTTCTGCTAAAACATTTTGAGATGGAACTAATAAATAGAGTAAAAAAAAGAATCCCCAAGATTTTTTTCATAAGAAAATAAAAAAAATTTAATAAACTTCTATTAATCTATTAATTAGTATGCAAAAATCTAAAAAAAGTTGCATTATTCTTGGGTTTGAAGAAAAACAGTGATTTCTTTTTCTGCATAGTTTCCATCTTGATCGTTTGCAGTAATTATTAATAAATTTTCCCCTTCATCTAAATTATAATTCAAAGAAAAATAGCCTTTCTCATCGGCCTTTGTTTGGATATCATTGACATAAACTTCAGCATAAGCTGAAGTTTTTCCAGAAACTTTTATTGAAGGATTGTTGTAAGTAACATTCTCTTTTGGTTCAATAATTTCTAAAATCAATCCTTTTGCAACCGGCTCTGCCGTAGGGATTTCTTCCTGATTAAGACTGGTTTGGTTAGTTATTTGGTTATTTTGAAAAATATTTCTTAATTTGGGATTATTTATTCTTTTTTGTTTTATTAAAAAAATTAAAAGCCCAAAAAATAAGAGGAAAAAAATGATTAATCTGATGTTTCCTTTTCTCATATTTAGCATTTAAATTTTTTTTTAATTGAGATTTTTACGATGATGATTATTATAGTAAGCTTCGTAAACACCAACAATCACAAAAATTATTAAAAGAAATAAAAAAATTAAAGGAAAAGGAAGTGGCTCAATGGGTAAACGCACTCTTACGGGTAAAAAATAAGGAAAACTAAAGATTAAATAATCCAAAAAAAGAGGCAAAGTGCCAGCATGAAAACTAATTTGAAACACTTTTTTAAAATGATATTTTTTTTCGGGTTTTAATTTTAACAAAACAAAAACCAATAAGCTGGCTATAAAAAGATAAAAAAGATTAATCAAAAAAGAAAACAAAAACGCAAAAACAAAAATAAAAAGGAAAATAAAAAAGTAAAAAATGTAAAAAAACTTTTCAATAAAAAAAAGACGCTGACGAATAATTTCTAATGTTTCTTTATTAAAAATAATTTGATTAAAAGAACTCAAAGGAATTTTTTTTACTTTCCCTGCCTCTTTAATAAAAAGATCAGTTTTTGTTAAAAGGGCTTTTGTTGGGTATTGATTAATTTTTTCTTCCGAAGCACTTTCATCAATCACAAAAACAAGTTTTAATCGCTCTTTCTCATCTCTCAACCAAAAAAAATAAGGCCGATTATAAGAAGAAATTAAATAACCTTTATCAATAAAAATGTTTAAATCAGAAGGAAAATTGACCAACGCCGAGTCAACCGATTTTAACCAAAAGTTAATTTTTTGAGGCGAATATCGATATAAAAGACTAACTCCCAACAGAAAATTTAAAAAAACAATTAACGAAACAAAATATTTAAATGAAAAAAGAAAACGAATTTTTAAAATTTTGGTATAATAGGAATAATTAGGAATAAGGCTTTTTAAAAAAATATAAAAAAAGGCCTTGACTTTTTTCATTTTAAGATTTATCATAGATAAATATAAAACGAAAGTCAAGTATTTTTTTTGACTTTCTTTATAATTTTATTAGTTTTTTAAAAATAAAAAAATATGGCACAAGGAGTTTTTTCTCGAACTAAACCCCATTTAAACATTGGCACCATTGGTCATGTTGATCACGGTAAAACTACCTTAACTTCAGCTATTCATTATGTTTTGTCAAAAAAAGGTTTGGCTAAATTTTTAAAATATGAAGAAATAGATAAAGCCCCAGAAGAAAGATCAAGAGGAGTAACCATTAACCTTCATCACTCCGAATACGAAACTGAAAAACGTCATTATGCCCATATAGATGCTCCAGGACATGCTGATTATATTAAAAACATGATTACCGGTGCCGCTCAAATGGATGGGGCGATTCTTGTCGTTTCCGCTCCCGATGGCCCAATGCCTCAAACACGTGAACATATTCTTTTAGCCCGTCAAGTGAATGTGCCTGCAATTGTTGTCTTTTTAAATAAAGTTGATATGGTTTCCGATAAAGAACTTATAGATTTGGTTGAAATGGAAGTCCGTGATCTTCTTACCAAATATGGTTATCCGGGAGATAAAGTGCCAGTCATTCGAGGCTCGGCTCTTAAAGCTTTATCTGACGATGAAGAAGCAATAAAATCAATTGAAGACTTGCTAAAATCTGTTGATGAGTATATTCCAGAACCAGTAAGAGAAATTGATAAACCCTTCCTTATGCCGGTGGAAGATGTTTTTACGATTTCTGGTCGAGGAACCGTGGTTACTGGGAGGGTAGAAAGAGGGGTTTTAAAACTTAACGAAGAAGTTGAAATTGTTGGTCTAAAACCAACTAAATCAACCGTTGTCACAGGAATTGAAATGTTTAGAAAAACTTTGGACGAAGCAAGAGCCGGCGACAATGTTGGTCTTCTTTTGCGAGGTATTGAGAAAAATGAAGTGATGCGAGGACAAGTGGTGGCTAAACCAGGAACAATCACTCCTCATACTGAGTTTGAAGCAGAAATTTATGTCTTAACTAAGGAAGAAGGAGGCCGTCATACTCCTTTCTTCAACGGTTATCGTCCCCAGTTTTACATAAGAACCACCGATGTTACTGGAGAAATTACTCTTCCCTCGGGGGTGGAAATGGTTATGCCAGGAGACAACTTAAAAATTACCGCCAAACTTATTTATCCGGTGGCTTTGGAACAGGGATTAAAATTTGCCATCCGCGAAGGTGGTCATACGGTTGGTGCTGGGGTAATTACTAAAATTATCAAATAAATTGATTTTCAAAGTTAATTTTTAAATATTTTTGCACTTTTACTTTTTTTATGCCCAAAGGAAGAATTAGAATCCGACTCAAGGCTTACGATCATCGCCTAATTGATGCTACTTGCCAAAAAATAGTTGATACGGCGATAAAAACAGGGGCCGCTGTTGTTGGTCCTATTCCTTTACCCACAAAAAAAGAAGTTTATGTGGTTAACAAATCTCCTTTTATCGACAAAGATGCCCGTGAACATTTTGGGTTAATTATCCATAAGAGATTAATTGATATCGTAAATCCCACCAACCAAACAATCGACTCTCTTATCCATTTGGAACTGCCAGCGGGAGTAGAAGTTGAGGTGAAAATGTAATAACTATTTTTGCTTCAAAAACCACTGATAAAGATTTTTAATTTTACTTTTGTAAATTTTAAAATTTTTGATAACTACTAAAATCACCGCTGAAGAAATTCCTAAACTTAAAAAAAGGAAAAGCAACAAAAATTTTGGTACCTCCAACCAAAAAATAAAAACATTGTCAAAAAAATATTTCTTTATCACCTCAAAATCTTCCTAAAAAAGGTTTAAAAAACTTCTTTGTTCTTTTAATACTTCAAATAAAATCTCTCCTAAAATCAAAAAAAACAAGAAACTACTTAAAATTTTTTGGCAATTTCTTTTATCTTATAACCATTTTTTAAAAGCTGAAAAACTTTTTGCTCTTTTTTGTTTAATTTCTCAAAAATTTTTTCTTCTTCCTCAAAAAGATTAAAAATAGCAAAATCGCCTCCTTCATCAGCAATGTCTTTATTTAAAGGAAGAAACTTTTTTCTTTTGCGATAAAACATCTTAAGTTGATTGATAGCGATTTTAAAAAGATAGGGTTTAACTGGTTGACTTTCATCAAAATGATTTAAATTTTTATAAAAGCTAAAAAAATCTCCTGAAGAAGATCACCACAATCATCTTTGTTTTTTATTTTTAAAAAAAGATATTGATAAAGAAGATGTGAGTACTTTTTTATTAAAAACTCAAAATAGTTGATTTCACCAATTTTTATCTTTAAAATTACCTCTTTATCGGTCATAAAAAGGTGCGTCCGCTTGGATTCGAACCAAGGACTCCCACTTTATAAGAGTGGTGCTCTACCGCTGAGCTACGGACGCTTTAAATATGAATATTATACTACACTCTATTTTTGCTATATTTTTTATTCGCCAATTATTTTTATCAACACCCTTTTTTTTCTTTGACCATCAAACTCGCCATAAAAAATTTCTTCCCAAGGACCCAAATCTAAATAACTATTAGTAATCGCAATCACTACTTCTCTTCCCATAATTGTTCTTTTTAAATGAGCGTGAGCATTATCTTCACCAGTTTGATTGTGAAACCAACGGTGATAATCATAAGGGGCTAATTCCTCCAACCAATTAATAAAATCTTTTTTTAATCCCTCCTCCTCATCGTTGATAAAAACAGAAGCAGTAATATGCATGGAATTAACCAAACAAAACCCCTCTTTTACCCTGCTTTCCTCGACTGCTTTTTTCACTTCTTGGGTAATATTAACAATTTCAATTTTTTTCTTTGTTTTTATTTTCAAATATTTGGTGTATGCTTTCATAAAAGTATGATTTAAAAACTTTTAAATAAAAGGCACTCGAAAAATTTTCAAATAATAAAGTAAAACCGAATAAGGAGTATACCATACAAAAAAAAGAAAAATTAAATAAACGATTTTAAAAAAACTAAGACCGGTTGAAAAACGAATCGCTAAATAAAAAAGAATTAGTTTCCAAAAAAAGACAGTTAAGGAAAAAGTGATAAAAAAAATACTAAATATCTTCCCGGCCAAAGAAAAAGTTCTAGGTGGTGGAAGAATAAAATAAAAAAATAATGTTGTAAAAAACCAAATTAAAGTTGGTAAAAGAGAATAAGAAAAAGTAAAAAATAAAACCCTTTTCTTTATTTTTCGATTAAAAACTTTTCCCAAAATATAAAAAAAACCAATCATTAAAAAAAAATTAACCAAAAAAATTAAAAAAGTGAAAATCGCCGGATAAACATTCTCTCTTAAAAAATAAGCCAACTTAAAATAAATAAAAACTAGCAAAAAAATAAAAACAATCTGCCAATAATCTTTTTCCAATGAAATTTTTCGCATTCCTTTATAGGGAAAAAAAATTAAAAAAAAGAAATTTCTTATAACAAAAATAAAGGAAACGGTAATATTGGCCAGTTTTTTTTTATCAAAAACCATATTGAAGAAGACTAGTAATAGTAACTATTCCTTTCCCCAAAATTAAATAGATAAAAAAAACAATAATAACCGTTGCCGGCAAAATATATAAAAAAGGAAATCGTTTTAAATAAGCGGTTGATTTTTTAAACAAAAAATTTAAAAAACTATTGCCTAAATCATTTGGTTGAATAACAAAAACTTCACCAATTTGTTTTCTAAATCTTAACGAATAACTTTTCATATTTTTAACTTATTGTGTTAAAAATTTTAATAAACGCCTTTCTTGCCCGAAATAATAAACTTTCTGCTGCTTTAAATTTCATTTTAAATTTTTTGGCAATAAATGAAACTTTTTTATTTTCAATATATTTGAGTCGAAGAACTAATTGATACTCCTTTGGTAGTTTTTCAAAAACTTTCTCAATCTTTTTTCTTAGTTCTTTTTTTGTCAATTCCTCATCAATAAAAACCACTTTTAAACTTTCAACGATAAAATCGGGTAAATGAGAAAAAAGAACGGTTTTAATCCTTTTTTTTCTTATCTCATCAATTACCTTATTTTTTGCAATCGTTAGAATAAACGTTTTTAATGAACATTGAAAGTGAAAATCCCGAAGGGCTTCAATAAAATCAAAAAAAACATCTTGAGTCAATTCTTCAGCCCGACCTTTTTCTTTTATTTTTGATTTAATAAAATTAAAAACTAAAGAGTAATTTTTTTTATAAAATTGAAAAAAAGCGGTTTCATCTTTATCAATAATTTTTCCCACAATCTCTTTTTCTTCTTGACTTATCGCCATATTTTTTTATTATATTATAAATTTATGAGAAAAAAAAATTTTAACCGACTTTTAACTTTGGGAGGAATTTTATTTTTGCTTCTTTTATTTCTCTTTTCTTACGAAAAAATTAGCAAACTAATTGAGGAAACAAAAAACGTTTCTCCATTTAAAACATTAAAACAGCAAGATATAAAAAAAATTATCTTTGAAAAAGAAAATAAAAAATATGAAATTTATAAAAAAAATAATTTATGGTACTTAAAAGAAAAAAATATAGAATTTAAGGTCGATAAAGAAAAGATAGAAAAAATTATTGAAGCCATTATTGAAATTAAAAAAGAAGAAATAATCTCAAAAAATAAAAGTAAACATCAAGAGTTTGGTATTGGAAAAAATAAAATCAAAATTTTTACTCAAAATAAACAAATTACTCTTTATGTGGGTAATAATGCTAGTTTCAACACCAATTATCTTCGACTTAACGAAGAAAATGAAGTTTTTTTAGGAAAAAATTTCGACGAATTTTTAACTACTACTGACTGGCGAGATTTAAAAATTAATTTAATTGAAAAGGAAGAGGATATTGAAGAATTAACTTTAAATTATGAAGGTAAAACTTTATTCTTTAAAAAAGAAAAAAACCAGTGGACAATTAATCAAAAAAAAGCAAAAAAAGATCGAGTTGACTTTTTTATCAATGAAATTGCCACCCTTAAAGCTAACGATGTTTTGTTTTATGAAAATATTTCTGATATTAACCCATCAATTACTCTTCAAATAAAGGAAAAAAACCAAATCAAAAAAGCTTATTTTTTTGAAAAAGATAAAGATAGCTATTGGTTAACCACTTCTTTTAATCATCTTGTTTATCAATTAAGTATTGTTTATGTCTCATCATTAAAAAAAAGTGAAGAGGATTTTATTCAATAGTGTAAATTTTGTTTTTTAAAAGTAAAAAAATTTTATCTTTATAAACAACAAAATCAGAGGCTTTTTTAATCACTTCAGAAGATATCTGTTGTTGATAATCACCATTTTTGGTCAAAACATAAATCAAACCATTTTCTTTATCAAAAACATAAACTTTATTTAATTCTTTATCAGTATAAATTTTTTTGATAGTTAAATTTTTATTGGGAAAGTTATTTTTAAAATCTTCTTTTACCCCGCTTATAAATTTTAAAATTGATTGAGAAAATCCAATATATATCGCACTATCAATTGCTAATGAATTAGCATCTTCTAAATCAACCGCTTCCCCAATCTTAAAATATGAATTTTTGGAAGAAAAACCATTACCTGAGGGAAAGTATTTATAAATTTCATCATTTTTAACATCTAAAAGATAAAGATTGCCATTATAGGTGGAAACGTCTTGAATTTTGCCCCAATTTGGATCTTTTTCAATTATTTTTTTAATTTTATCTTTATCAACCATTTCAAAAATTCCTTCATCTTCAACAAAAAAGTATATTTTTTCGTCATAAGAAGCGATTAAAGAACTTTTTTTAATTTTTGGATGAGAGTATTTTTCCAATGATTTTTTTTCCAAAGACAAACGATAAATAACTCCTTCATCTTTATCTAAAATAAAAATAAAATAATTTTGTAAAAAAAACCGCTCGCCTTTTGCTTCTTTTCTATCAATGGCAAGATCATAAAACTCTTGATAGTTTTTTGTTTCTTTTTTTATAATTTCGCTTTCTTTTTGGGCAATTATTTTTTCAATTTCCTCAAGTTTTTTATTTTTTGTTTTTACTTCTTGTTTTAAAATGCTAACTTCTTTTTTTGCTTCACTTAATAATTGAGAGGCCTTATCTAAATTCAAGAAAGCAATTTCCTCTGCCTCTTCTAACTTAGAAGAAACTATTTTTTTTGTCTTTTCAATTCTATTATTAATTTCACTTTCTTTTCGGCGTTGATAGCCTAAAATAACACTCCAAAAAAAAATTAAAAAGAGTATTAAGATAAGTAAATATGTCAATGTTTTTTTTGAAGTAATTGATTGATTGACTAATGAAAAAAAATTTTTATTTTCTAAAAAACCAAAATAATTTTTTGCTTCTTCCTTTCCTTTTATCTTAACAAATAAAGCAATCAAACCATAATCATTATTTCCCTTTAAAAAAGGAGTTATTTCCTCAATAATCTCTTCAGGTTCTTTTTTGTTTAAAACATTTTTTATCTCAAAAGATTTTTTAAGTTTGTTAATAAACTCGTTAGTTGTCAAAATAAAAATATCATCAAATTGGATGTATCCCGAAGCTGTTTGCGTTCCACTTATTACTTCTTCAACTTTATTTTTTCTTCTTAAAAATATAACTGCTTCATTTACTGTTTTAAGGTAAGCGATATTATCTTTAAAAAAGATAACTGCTAACGAAATACCAGTTGGCAAATTATTTTCAATAATTACTTGTTTAATAAAGTTGTCTAACTGATGAAGGTTTTCTATTGTTTGAGAAATAAATTTTTGTTTAATTTCGGAAATTAGTTTATTTCCCTCTTCTTTAGTAAAATTTTCCTTAATCTCTATGATTAAAAATAAATTCTCTTCCGCCAAAAATCCGGTAAAGCCGGTTAAATTCTCCTGTCCTAAATAAAAATTAATTTGTTTTCTCATAATATTTATCTTATAAAAAAAATGCACCAAAAAATAAAATAATTGATAAAAATAATTGAAAAAGGCTTAAAAATATTAAAATTTTACTTTTCTCAACCTCAACTGTTTTTATCATCGCCCTTGTTTGTTGAAAAGCAACTAAGGAAAAAAGAAAATAAAGAAAAGAAAAAATTAACGAAAAAGCTTTAAAAAAAAGAAAAATAATCTCTTTGTTATTAAATATGATTAGATTTTCCATTTTTTAAAAGCTGATTAATAATCTTTGCCACTTCTTGAGGCTTGGAAATGTTAATAAACTCAATATTCACTTCATTACCAGCAGTTTGAATAAAAAGATTACCGTAATTAAAAAAAGAAGAAAAAAACCCACTAACTTTGGCAGTAATATCTTCCACTCTATCAATCATAGCAATTGTTGTTTCTTTATAAACTAATCCATAAAAATCAATATCTAAAATGCGTTTATTGGTAATAATTCCCACGTTAAAAAACCAATGAAGAAAATTGAAATAAAAATAACTAAAAACTAATGATAAGCCAAAAAGATTAACAAAAATTATTTGATAAGGGTTTAAATAACTTGGTAAAAAAATGTTTAAACCAAAAATAAAAAGTAAAAGAAAAAAACAGTTGATTATCCAAGGAATTTGAGTAATTGGGTTGGCACGAAGCACTAAAATAGGAACTTCATCGTTGTCTTGTCCATCAAACGTAAGCGAAGGATTTAAACAAAAAGAATAAAGTAGCTTATGGTAAGATTTATTTTTTCCCATTGATATTTATTATAGTAATTTGTTATAATATTTTTTGCCTTGGTGACTAAAGCGGTGTGGACCCACCTCTTCCCATTCCGAACAGAGTCGTGAAACGCACCAGCGCCGATGATACCCCTCCGATTAGGAGGAGGAAAGTAGGTCGTTGCCAAGGCATTTTTTTAAAAAAATAACTTTCATAAATTTAAAGGCTTATTTCTAAAAAGAACTTTTGCTGGCACCAAAAAGATACTTTCTTCAATATTTTCTTTTTTACAGATATCTTCCAAAGAAAAATTTTCTTGACTAAACTCTTTAAATTGTTTTAAAAATAGATCAAAAAACATTTGATTATTTTTTAAAATGGATTCAGTTAGATCCAAATAAGATTCAAGACCACAACTTTTATCACCAGAAAACTGACCCTCAATCCATTGATAAAGACAGTCGTTTTCTATTAAAAAGTAACTTTTTTCTCTATCATTTTTTATTTCTACTTTTATTTTTCTATCTTTGATATATGCGGCGACGGTTGACTGCTGATTTTGAAATAAACACTGCCAAGGACCTTTTAAATCAATGGTTACTTTTGAAATCTTTGGGGTAGGTAAAAAAAACTTTTTAGTTGGCGAAAGATTTTGATTAAAAGAAGAATATTCTTGTTTTTGATTAAATTTTAATATTAAACCAATAACTATCAAAACTAAGGGAAAAAAAATGACAATCTTTGAAAAAAAATAAAAAAAATCATCAAAAAATTGATTTCTCATAAAAAACACTCAAAAAAGTTTATCTTCATTTTTAATTTTTCCTTTCTCTTCTGGTAAAAAACCAATTTTTATTTCTGAAAGGGCTTTTCCCATGATACTTTCCAAATCACCACTCACACCTAAAAGATTATCAATTACTTTTCTTATGTTTTTTTCTTGTTTTGCCCACTTTAAAGCAAAAAATCGTTTTTCTTTTTCAATATCTTCTTGAAGTTGTTGATGAGCTTCAATAATTGCTGACAATCTTTGTTGAAACTCAACACTGGTTAAATAACGCCAAAGAACTTCCTTTTTTTCTTCTTTACCGGCAACTGAATTTTTAATCGCTTGGATACTAATTAAACTATGACGAAGAACCGTAGTTAAAGACAAAGCTGAATCGATCTGACAAACCCAAGCCCCTTGATAAAAACCAAAATATTTAATCTCTTGCGGCAAAACATTACTTACTAAAACAGCAATTTCTGCTTTTACCGTCCGTTGATCATCTTTTAGTTTGGCAATCCATTCTTCGCTCCAATTTTTAGTTCTTTTTAATTCCCAAATAATTGTTCCACAAGATCTTCCAAATTCATTTTTTACTACTTGAAGAATATCCGCCCCCCTTACTCCTTTTGGCACTTCTTTAATCTCATCTAAAGGAAACTCTTTTTTTAACATTTCCTCAAGATGAAGCTCTAAAATTTCTCCCTGAAGCTGTTGTGACCCTTGTTCTAATTTTTGTTTATATTCTTCTACTAATTTTAAAGCATCATTTAGCTTTTTATCCTTTTCCAAAAGTTTTAATTGGAATTCTTTTTCTAATTGTTCTTTCTGTTCTCGTCTTATTTTTTCCAACTCCTCAAAAAGCTTTTTCTCCATCTCAAGTCTTTGTTTTTCTTTTTCAAACTGGACCTGTCTTATAAGTTTATTTAATTCTAACAATTGGTCTTGAAGAAGTTTATTTTGTTTTTTTAGTTCTTCGTTTTCATTTATTTTATCCTTTATCTCAATTACTAACTTTTCTTTTATTTTTTTTGAAAGTTCTATCCTTAGTTCCTCCTCAATTTTCTTTTTTTCTTCAAAAAGCCGTTTTTGATATATTCTTTGATAATTTTCTTTTATTTGATGAGATAAAGCCTCAGTTAAAGGAATAGTTTTTTTACAATAAGGACAAATTATTTGATTATCCATTTATTTTAAAGCTAAGTTAAAAATCCAATTAATAATTGAAAGGACAATACTAAAAATCACTGCCCAAAAAAAATTAGAAACAATAAAACCGGAAACAAACCATGACACAAGAAAAATAATAAAACCATTGATTAAAAGACGAAAAAGACCAAGGGTCAAAAGATTTAAAGGAAAAGCTAATAATTCAAGAATCGGTTTTAAAAAAGTATTCAAAATCCCCAATGCTAAAGCGACGATAATTGCCGTTTTAAAATCTTTAATATAAATACCCTCCAAAAAATAATCGGCTAAAAACACAGCAAAACCGTTAACTAAAAGATTAGCGATTAATTTCATAAGATTTTATATTAAAATTATATCCATGTTTTTGCTTAATAATCAACGGATTTTAAAAATTAAAAAACTTTTTAAAAATTTAAATTTAGAGGCATTTTTGATTTCTAATTTTTATAACATTATTTATCTTACGGGATTTCAAGGACTTTCTTCCCACGAAAGAGAAAGTTGGTTTTTAATTACTAAAAATAAATCCTATTTTTTTACTGACAGTCGCTATTTTCTTTCTTCTAAAGAATTAAAAAATAAAGAAATTATCATTCTTTCTTCGGAAAAAAATCTATTATTTTATCTTCAAGAAATTTTTAAAAAAGAAAAAGTCATCAACTGTGGTTTTGAGGCCGACGATTTAAAAGTTAATGAACTTTATATTTTGATAAAAAAAATAAAAAATGTTAAGTTTATTCCAACAGAAAAAATAACTCTCAAACAAAGAGCAATAAAAGACAAAAAAGAGATAGAAAAAATTAAAAAAGCTTGTCAAATAGGAGATGAATGTTTAAAAACAATAATTAAATTGATAAAGCAAGGAGTTTCTGAAAAAGAACTGGCTTTTAAAATTGAGTTTTTTATAAAAGAAAAAGGTTTTGATCTTGCTTTTTTTCCATTAGTTGCCTTTGATAAAAACTCTTCTTTACCTCATTACAATACTCAAAACGGAGAAAATAAAAAATTAAAAAATAAAGGCGTTATCCTTATAGATTTTGGCGTCAAATTTGAAAATTACTGTTCTGATATAACGAGGATTTTTTTCTTAGGAAAACCCAATAATAACCTTTTAAATCTTTATCAAAAACTTTTAAAAGCCCAGGAAAAAGCCATTAATTTCTGTCAAAAAGAAAGACTGGCAAAAGAGATTGATCTTTTTTGTCGAGAAACTTTGCCAAAAGAGCTTCCTCATTTTTCTTCTTTTTTTTACTCTCATGCGACTGGTCACGGCGTTGGTTTAGAAATTCATGAATTGCCAAAAATATCAATAAATAGTCAAGATAAAATTATTAAAGATCAAGTTTTTACCGTTGAACCAGGAATTTATATCCCAAAAAAATATGGCTTAAGAATTGAGGATACAATTTTAATTGAAGAAAACGGAGCAAAAATCCTCACTCAATTTGATAAAAAAATGATGATTTTATAAATCACTCTGATTTTTTGGATTTTCTTGACTATTTGATCTTTGAGCGTTTTCTTCTTCTATGTTTAGACTTTCTTCCATAGTCATTGCTTTTGCTTTTTCTTCTTTTTTAGTAGCTTTTACTTCAACTAGCTCTTCGTCGCTTTTTTCTTTTAATTTTTGAGTGATTTCTTTTTCTTTTTCCATCATCATTTTTACTTGTTTTGCTGCTTCTAATTTTGCTCGAAGATAGGTAATTAGCTGCTCACCGCTTAAATTATTGATTAAAAATATCGGTAAAATATAACCAACATCATCCAAACCTTGTTGTCTTAGTTCTTCATTGGGTGATAAAAGTTTATTTAAAGTATTGGTAATAAAAACAATATCCTTATCAACCCAATCTTCCCGACTTTTAATATTTTCAGAAACCGGTACTTCGCCTTTTTCATATTGATTCGTCCACATTTTTTTTACTTCCTCATATTCTTCTAGAGAAATAGTTGGAGGAACCGAAATAATTTGTTCTGGTGCTTTTTCTGGTTCGGTAATAATTGGTTGTTCAATTACCTCTTGAACTTTTTCTTTTGCTACCTCTTCTTTTTTTGCTACCTCTTCTATTAACTCTGGTTTTTCTTTAATTGTCTCTTTAAACACTTTTAAAATGGTTTTTATTTGTTCTTTCGGCAATCTTGTTTCCTCGCAGACTTTTTGAACGATAGCTAACGGATGTTCACTAATATTTTGTGCAAAGGCGGTTAATGTTTTTTGTACCATGTTTTGAGAAACATTGGTTTTTTGAGAAATTATTTGATGAAGATTAGAGTTGTTTGTTAAATTGTTAGTAATAGCTTGAATTTTTGGTGCTGATAATTTTGTTTTAAACGAAATAACTTGAGTGACTGGAACAACCTGAGGAAGGGTTTTAGCAAGCTGTTGTTTTTGCGATATCTGCTCAAACTTTGAAGAAGAAAGAGTAGAAACAATTCTTTGTGCAATTTGATCTTGTCTAATCGCCCGGTTGGTTAACTCTGTTCTTAAATGAAGGTAACGCTGTCTTTCAGTTGGTGTTTGTGCATTCATTGGATTTTTTAAGTAATTTAAGTTTTGGGTTATTTGTTGATACATTTGCTTATTAGTTTCGATGTGAGCTATTTCAGTTAGTTTTGAAACATGAAGATTAAGCGATTTGCTAATTTCTTCTGTTTTGGCTTTTTTAATTTCTTCAATTGTTTCTAACTTTACTCTTACTGGTATCTCAACCTCTTTTGGAATTTTTAAGGTAGTTGAAGTAAAAACTGGCGAAGGCGACGGTGATGGTTGAGGAGTAGGTCCACCTCTTAATTGATCGTAAATCGACATTAAAATATTTTTTGTTGCATAGATTCCATCACAACAATAATCACGAAAGATTCGAAGAAGCCACCACGGAAAAAAAATTACCGCCCAAAGCATAATAAGACTGATAATATATTCCGCATAAGTATCGATATAATTAGCACTATTTACTACCGATAAAACTTGAGCCGGCCCACCATATAAAATAGTTGTTCCTGTGGGAAAAATATAACCAGCAATTGTTCCCGCTCTTGAAAAATCAAAAGGAAAAGGAATGCCATTTTGCCATAATACTTTCAAAGCATAAATAAATAAACCTAAAAGCGGTCCATAAAATAACCATTGAAAAAAAACCCCAATCCAAATAAAACCAATATTACGAATAAAAACAAAAGGCAAAAGCAAAGCTAAAAAAGGAGAAACAAAAATTAAAAACCAAAGGATAATTTTTCTAAGAATAATCATTATTCCCAAAACATAGTAGGTGACGTTAGTTAACTTTAGAAGAAAAAGTTCGGTTTTAATTGACTCTTGAACTTTGTAATTTAAATCTTTACAAAAAATTGCTTGATAATTTTTTTCATCAAATGTGTTTGAAAAATAAATATTAAAAATATCTTTTCCTCCCAAAGTCTCGGTAAAAAATTTCATTAATACATCTGATAATTGAATTAAGGTTAAAACAATTGAGGCAGAAAAAGTAATAAACAAAAGAACACCAATTAATTTAAAAATCTGCGGCCAAATCTCAATTTTTTGATAAAAGTTAAACCGCTGATTTAAAATCAATCCTAAACCAAAAATAGCCGCCACAATCAAAGTAAAAAAATATGCGACATTTCTTACATTTGACCAAATCGTAAAAATTGAGGGATGACTATCTATTGAAGGATGAGACAAAACCCAGTGAATAAACTGTCTTGCTCGCTCATCGGCTTTTCCCTGAGTCGTTATTTCCTCATCATCAACCCAAAAATGATTATTAACTGGATCTTTTTTAAACTCTTCATAGGAAGTAACACATTTTTCTCCCATCTGCGAATAAATCTCAGAAAGACCTTCAGGACAACCATAACCCAAAGAGCAGGGACGTGGTTCAGTCAAAACTTGGGCTTTAACTGGAAGTTTTAAAAAAAATAAAAAGAAAAAAATGAAAGTTAAAAAAACAAGCTTTTTTTTATTCATTTTTTCTACCCTTTTTATTTAACTAATTCTTTTAAGCCAAAAAAATAATAAGAAAAAAGATATAAATATCAAACCCAAAAAACTATTCATATAAACTCCTTTTACTTCACCCGAAGTAGGAGGAGGCGAAGTTGGTTGAGAAGGAGACGTTGGGTAAGGAGAAGGAGTTGGTGAATTTTGAGGATTCCACAAAACACAAAGCTCTGTTTCCCCTGGTGCTTGGGCAATAATTTTAAAATTAACATAAGCAAATGTTCCTTGACCAGAAAAACCACTCTGATTTTCTCCACTAAAAATAAGTTTTCCCTCTCCTAAATTATTAGTGGAAACCGAAGTCATAGCATTACCTGCAGTAGTAGAAACGTATTCTAAATACCGTGTATCATAAGTCATTCCAATTTGTGCGGAAGTGATATTTTCTCCTTGGGTATCGATATTAATAGTAAACTGGACTGTCTGTCCACGGGTAAATCCGCCTTCCGGTGGCTGAGGAGCAATTAAATCAAATCTAACGGCATAGGTAGGTAAAGGAATAAAGAAAAAAAAGAAAATAAAAAACAAACTAATTAAAAAAAATCTAAACTTTTTCATAATTTATAATATATACCAATTTTATTCTATTGACAAGAGATATTTTTTTTGTTAAATTAAATTTTATGAATAAAAAAAAATTTCTATCATTGTTTCTTTATATCTTTCTTTGTTTATTTTTTTATTTAACACCCTTATCTTCGGTTTCTGGACAGGAAAATTTGGATAAAACAGTTAACTATATTTGTCTCAAAAAAATTCATTGTAATGAAAGTTCTTCTTGTACTTCAAAACACATTCATCGTGTCCAATTAAGTACTGATCCTCAAAAGAGATTTCCCTCAAATAAAGAAGTTTATATAGCCGAATGTGTCTATTATACTGAAAATAATCAAATAGTGGGAACCTGTACCACTGGTAGTGATAATCTTGATCAACAAATTTTTAAAGCTAATAACTTTAGTATTTTAAGTAATAAAATAAGTTATTCCCTATCAACAAATGAAAATTATGGTATCTTTAAAATCGAAAACAATCAAGCAAAAAAAATCAACCCTCAGTCTTTCACCACTAACGCCGCCGGCGAAACACCTGTTTTGGAATGGCAATCATATACTCCGCAAAGCCATGAACGTAAATGGTATGGTTTTTTTATTACCCAAACTCAAGAAGATCAACAAATGGGTCAAGGTCAAGGTAGTTTACAACAAGGAAAAGTTGAATTTCCTCCTTTTCAAGATAAAGATTGTGCCACAATCGCTTGGGATCCAGCGGGAAGGGTTTTTGATGCAAAAACTTTGGAACCAATTCCCAACGTTCAAGTAATGTTGTTGAAAAACTATAATGGCCAATTTGCTGATGCCCGAAGATCAGAACTTACCATTGTTAATCCCTATATAACCTTAGAAGATGGTGGGTTTAGTTTTTTTGTAAGTAACGGCCAATACAAACTTACTCCTTCTCACCCAAATTACAGTTTTCCTGTAAATTCTTTAAACGAAATTAGTAAAAATTATGACCAGATTTATCTTAACCCTCGCTACGGTAAACCAAAAGAACCAAAAACATTAATCTATCCAGCACAAACTGGAGAGATAATTAACGTCTTAAATCGAATGGAGTTTCGAGATATACCCTTAAAACCAAATAACAATGTTGGCTATACTTATCAGCTTAAGGTTTATAGTTTTACTCAGCAAATAAATAAACTCACCCAAGAAATTGTGTTTTCTGGAAAAGCTTCTCATCCCTTTACTAAAGTTACTTTATATAAAAAAAGCATTGACGAAAATGGTCAAGAAACAAGTGAAGTATTTGGTTCTTATCTCTCCAATCATCTTGGTCAATTTAATTTTTCTATCCCTCTTTCCAGTTTAAAAGAAAATGAGTCAATAACCGATGCTCAATTTGAAAAAAGTGATTTAACAAATTTAAATTTCAATCAACAAAGCCTAATGGAAAAAATTAAATCTTTATTGACGAAAATCTTTAAAAAAGTTTCCGCTCAGCAAAGTAATGTTGTCACTCTTAAAATTAACCCCATTCTTCCACGCCTTGAGGGTTTTGCTTATGATGAAAACCGAAAGGTCCTTCCAAATACAAAAGTTGGTATTTATTTAAGTTTTTCCAATGTTCCATACTATACTACCACGACCGATGAAAAAGGCTATTTCCAAATTCCAAGCAACAAATTACCCAATGAACCTTATGAAATTCGTTATCAAACAGAAAATAAAGAAACTATCAAACTTTCAACTTCTAAATTTTTAAGTCAAAATGCCTCTTATTTAACAAAAAACAAAATTAACCTTAACCAAGTAGTTGATGAAAAAAGAAAAGTAATTACTCCAACCAAAATTTCGCCAACGAAAACAACGACAAGTTTTAATTCTTATTTCCCATCTCATCAATCGCCCACCTCAACTTCTCAAACACCTTCCTCCTCATCAACCGGGAAAACTAATGTTATTTTATTAACCATTTTAATTCTTTTAATTCTAATTATTACCGTCTTTGCTCTTATTTTCTTTTACTATCAAAAAAATCGCTCTCAATCTCAATTTTAAAATTAACCGATAAAACAACCTTTCTTTTTATTTTTGTCGACGATAGACTATAGACAAAATACTTTTGCCCAAAATAAAATAAGTTAAATACTCTATGTTGGCAAAAATCTTTTCGGGAACAACGATTGGTTTAGATGGAGTTTTAATTGAAGTTGAGGTCGATGTGGCCAATCGTGGTTTTCCCACTTTTACTATTGTTGGCCTTCCTGATAAAGCCGTTGATGAAGCCAAAGAAAGAGTAAGAGCGGCCATCATAAACGCTGGTTTTTCGATGCCTGATTCAAGAATTACGGTTAACTTAGCACCCGCTGATATCCCAAAAGTCGGTTCTGGTTTTGATCTGCCAATTGCTATTGGGATTTTGGCAGCATCAGGAAAAATAAAAACCGATTTTCTTTCCCAAAGTTTATTTTTAGGAGAATTATCTTTAAAAGGAGAACTTCGCAAAGTTCCTGGTGCTTTACCAATTGCCTTAATGGCCAAAGAAAAAAAGATAAAAAATCTTTTTCTTTCACCACCAAATTCTTTAGAAGCTTCAATTATTGAAAATCTCTTGCTTTATCCGGCAAAAAATTTAACCGATATTATTCTTCATCTTAATCAAATAAAAGAACTTTCACCTCAACCTCATTTAAAAATTGAAGAAATTTTAAGCGAAGAAAAGTACGAATTTGATTTTGCTGATATTTACGGTCAAGAACAGGCAAAAAGAGCTCTAACAATTGCCGCCGCCGGTTTTCACAACGTTCATCTTCGCGGAGTCCCCGGTGCTGGAAAAACAATGCTTTGTCGTGCCTTTTCCTCCATTCTTCCTCCAATGGAAAAAGAAGAAATTTTAGAAGTTTCAAAAATTTACTCAGTGACTGGTCTTTTAAATAAAAAAGATTTTATCATAAGTCGCCCTTTTCGTGCGCCTCACCATACCACTTCACGAATTGGTCTTATTGGCGGAGGAACTAATCCAACCCCTGGAGAAATTTCTCTTGCTCACCGGGGAGTTTTATTTTTAGACGAGTTTGCCGAATTTCCTCGATCTGTTTTGGAGGCTTTGCGCCAACCTTTGGAAGATGGAATCGTTACCATCTCCCGCGCCTCAGGTAGTATTACTTTTCCCAGTCGCTTTTTACTTTTGGCCGCCTCTAACCCCTGTCCTTGTGGTTATTTAGGTCATCCAAAAAAACCCTGCCGCTGTTCTCCCTCTTCCATTATCAAATATAAAAAACGCCTTTCTGGCCCAATTCTTGATCGAATTGATATTCATGTAGAATTACCACCGGTTGATGAAGAAAAACTTGCCCATTATTCTGGCGGCGAAAAAAGCATTAAAATCAAAGAAAAAGTAATCTCTGCCTATGAGCGCCAAAAAACACGTTTTAAAAATACTTCAATAAAAACTAACGGCGAAATGACTCCCAAAGAAATAAAAGAATTTTATCATCTAACTTCTGAAGCAGAAAGTCTTTTAAAACAAGCCATCTCTCGTTTTTCTCTTTCGGCAAGATCATATTTTAAGATTATAAAAGTCTCCCAAACCATTGCCGATCTTGAAGGAAAGGAAAAAATTGAAAGTTATCATATTGCTGAAGCCCTTCAATTCCGTTTAAATGAAGAAAATTAGTTTTATTTTTCGATAACAAAATTACCCACTTTTCCCACAACGTAAATAAACCGATACCTTTTTCCTTGAAGATATTTTTTAATTTTATCTTCACTTAAAGCCTTTTTTTCTATTTCTTGTTTCACGTTTAACGTTGAACGTTTAATTTTGATAACAACTCTTAACTTTCCATTAACCTGAATGGGAATCGCTACCTCCTCCTCTTCAAACACTTTAGCTTTTGGCCAAGAAGATAAGTGAATCGATGTTTTTTCTACAAAAATTTCCCGCCAAATTTCCTCAGTTAAAAATGGTGTAAATGGGGCTAAAATCTGTAAAAATTTTTTCGCCTCATTAACGTTTAACGTTGAATGTTTAACGTTTAACGCCTTTTCCCATTCATTGACAAACTCCATCATTGCGGCAATTGCCGTATTAAACTTAATATGAGAAACATCATCGGTTACTTTTTTAATTGTTTTATTCAACTTGGAAACTAAATTCTTGTCTTCTTGATACTTGCTACTTGCTTCTTGATACTGACTTTGATAAATCTCCCAGACTCTTTTTAAAAATCGATAACAACCTTGCAACGCCTTAGTTGACCAAGCAATCTCTTGACTAAATGGAGCCATAAACATCTCATATAAACGCAAAGCATCCGCCCCATACTCAGAAACAACATCATCAGGATTAATCACATTACCAAAAGACTTACTCATCTTTCGATTATCTTCAGCCAAAACCATACCAACATTGCGAAGTCGCAAAAATGGCTCTTTGAAATTCAAAAGCCCCAAATCATACAAAGCCTTTACCCAAAAACGTGAGTATAAAAGATGCAAAACCGCATGCTCTGCTCCTCCCAAATACCAATCAACCGGAAGCCAATCACCATAATTTTTAATTAAAAAGTCAAAATTTTCGCGTCTAATTGATGTATGAGCTAAACTTTGACCTTCAACACCTTTACCCCATAATGGAAACGCCAAAAAATACCAACAACTACCTGCCCAATTAGGCATGGTATCAGTTTCTCTTTTTGCGGGTCCGCCACAATTGGGACAAGTGGTTTTCACAAAACTTTCAATATTTGAAAGCGGTGACTCCCCTGTCTCTGTTGGTTCATATGAAGAAACATAAGGAAGTTTTAAGGGTAAATCTTTCTCCTCCAACGGAAACCATCCGGCTAAATTTTTATTTTCAGTTTTTTCTTCTGGAGTTTTCTTTTGGTTTAATTCTTCTTTTTCTTTTATTTCATTACGATACAATTTACTTTGCCAGTAAGTAATCCCTTTTTTTGCGCAACTTTCACAATAAACCATCGGAATTGGCTCACCCCAATACCTTTGTCTTGAAAAAATCCAATCACGAAGTTTATAAGCAACCGCTTTTTTCCCCAATCCCAATTTTTCTAATTTTTCAGTGATTTTTTTAATCGCTTCTTTCGATTCCAATCCAGAAAATTCACCGGAATTAACCAAATACCCATAATCAACAAAAGCACCCTTTTTCCATTCATTTTGAATTTTGAATTTTGAATTTTCTTTTGGTAAAACTACTACTTTTATTGGTAGATTAAATTTTTTAGCAAATTGATAATCACGCTCATCATGGGCTG
>Ga0308393_1000183_pt1 | contig 34813 bp, 31 predicted proteins | sample Hotspr2Sampleee2_FD_202364 | JGI IMG/M metagenome (GOLD analysis project Ga0308393, IMG submission 202364) | Hot spring phototrophic mat microbial communities from Mushroom Spring, Yellowstone National Park, Wyoming, United States - 20050630_ee2 ... | reverse complement strand
ATATTTTTAATGCTAATATTTTTCGCACAGATTTTGAACGCAATTGCGGAGCAAATCCTGTAATTTCAACGGCTTACAATCCTGCGGGAGTTACTTACCGAAATGTGGGTTCGCACCCTGTCGTGCTGAACATAAAAGATACCAACGGCAATGTTATCCAACGTTACGAAGGCACTGCAAATATCAATCCTACTACTACGGTTGGTAATTTTACGGCAAATAATGTTTGCTTAGGAAATCCCGTAGTATTCAATAACACTTCCGTAGGAGCTGACTCGCAGGTCAGCTCTTGGCACTGGGACTTTGGCGATAGCAATACCTCAAACCTCAAAAATCCTACACATACCTACGCCTCGGCAGGAACGTACAACGTTACGCTTACGGTCAATAATCTCAACGGTTGTAGCAATTCAATCACTAAACAAGTAACCGTTTCAGCAGGCGTTACGGCTGACTTTCAGGAAGTAGCCACTGCTTGCGTAGGGCAAGCCATCAATTTTCAAAATCTTTCTACCTACACCAATCTACCCTTCGACGAAGCTAATGGTTTTTACTGGGACTTTGGCGACGGCACGTATTCACCTTTTGAAAATCCCACTAAAACCTACACTACCGCCGGTACTTATACCATTACCCTAACTGCCAAAGACCAAGCAGGTTGTACAAACACTATCAGCAAAAACATTACTATTCTCAATAACCCTTCGGTAGCTTTCAATGTGCCAACGAATATCTGTGCAGGCTCGCCTGTTCAATTTACAAGCGTTACGAGCAATGCAAGCGAATTTTTATGGCTTTTTGAAGGACACGGCACCAGCACCGAAGCCAATCCCACGGTTATATTTTCACAGGCAGGTTTTTATGATGTAACGTTGCAAGTCAAAAATAGCAATAACTGCATCAATACTTTCACTGTTGAGAATATTCAGGTACTACCAACGCCTCAAATTGTTTTCAATGCTCAAAGAGTGCCTAATAATCCGCTCCGAATTCAATTTGAGAACTTCACGGCAGGAGGCTCGCAGTTTCTGTGGGATTTTGGCGACGGCAATACTTCTACACTTTTTGCTCCATTACATACTTATTCACAGGCAGGCGAATATTTGGTAAAACTTCGTGCTACGAGTACAAATGGGTGCGTCAGCGAATTTGAAAAAATCGTGGGGGTAGGAACTTTGCGTCCTGATGTTGCCGTACTAACTACCCACCTCGCAAATGACAAAATTGTTGCAGAGATTGCTAATAAAGGCAATACTATTCTCAACGATATTACCTTGCAAGTCCAAATTGCCGATACTACTTTCACCGAAATCTATGCTCCTACACTATTTCCAAACGAGCAACGCCAAATTATTCTTACTCTTTCTTTACCCAACGACATACTTGCCAAAGCCAATTACTTTTGCTTGAAGGCTTTGCCAAAAACTTCAGTACGTGATAGCGACCTGAGCAATAATGAAGCGTGTTGGAACATCAAAAATAATTTCGTAGTATTTGAACCTTATCCTAATCCTGCTCAACGAGAAATTAACCTCTCTTTTACTGCTCCTAATGAAGGCGTTCTAAATTTGGATATACAAGATGTTTTGGGAAAAATGATTAGAAAGTCTTTTGTAGTGAGCAGAGGTTTCAACAGAGAAATCCTCAACATAGAAGGATTTGCCAAAGGCTTGTATATTTTTAGTTTTAGTTTTGGGGATAAAATTATTCACCGAAAAGTTGTGATAGAGTAGTAGAAATTGTTGGTGAAATAAAAAAGCACTTACAAAGATTTTATTTGTAAGTGCTTGATTAGCAACGCTCCCGAAGCTGGGCTCGAACCAGCGACCCTCTGATTAACAGTCAGATGCTCTAACCGACTGAGCTATTCGGGATTGGACTGCAATATTAAAGGCTTTTTTACTTTGTTCCAAATTTTTTTTAAAATTTTTTAGAAAAAATGTGTTAAGTTTTTGAAGAAAAGCAACTTAACACACGGAGAAATTATGCCATAGCAGGTACGCCTTGAAATACTGCTCCTTTCTTGGTAGCTTCTTCGGGGTGAAGTACGTGCCACTCGAATTCCTCTCTGAAATGACGTACCGCCGCTTGTACAGGCCAAGCCGCCGCCTCACCCAAAGGACAAATCGTCTTGCCTTCTATGTTATTTGCCACACTTACAAGCAAATCTATGTCGCTCATTTTTCCTTTTCCGTATTCTATGTTGTACAAAATTTTTTCTAACCAACCTGTCCCTTCACGACAAGGGCTACACTGCCCGCAAGACTCGTGATGATAGAATTTTGCTAAACTCAATGTATTTTTTACGATACAAACGCTTTCGTCCATTACAATAAAACCACCTGAACCGAGCATTGTACCTGTTTGGAAACCTCCGTCACTTAAAGATTCATAAGTCATCAAGCGTTTTTCGCCCTTAGCAGTTTTCAGAATTAAGTTTGCAGGCAATACAGGCACAGAAGAACCACCCGCAATCACGGCTTTGAGTTTTTTACCGTTCCTAATTCCACCACAATATTCGTCGGAATAGATAAACTCTTCCACAGGTACGCCTAATTCAATTTCATACACCCCTGGCTTGTTGATATGCCCACAAGCCGAGATTAGCTTTGTACCTGTGCTTTTCCCGATACCGATTTTTGCATACTCTTCACCACCATTATTCACAATCCAAGGAACCGATGCAATGGTTTCTACGTTATTTACCACCGTGGGGCAACCATACAAACCCTTCACAGCAGGAAAAGGAGGTTTGTTACGAGGATTACCACGCTTGCCTTCCAAACTTTCTAAAAGAGCAGTTTCTTCGCCACAAATGTATGCTCCGCCTCCCGGATGCACGTAAAGGTCTAAGCTATAATCGGTTCCGAGAATATTTTTTCCCAAAAGTCCTGCGTTGTAGGCTTCGGCAATGGCTTTTTCAAGGATTTTTATTACATAAAGCATTTCGCCTCTTACGTAGATGTAAGAAGTTCTCGCCCCAAGAGCATAGCTTGATACAATCATTCCCTCGATGAGGCTATGAGGAATTCTTGACATCAAATATCTATCTTTGAACGTTCCCGGCTCCGACTCGTCTGCATTACAGACTAAATAACGAGGCACACCTTCGGGTTTTGCCAAAAAGCCCCATTTCATACCCGTAGGGAAACCTGCACCACCACGCCCACGCAAGCCCGATTTTTTTACTTCTTCGGTAACTTCGTCAGGAGTCATAGTTTTGAGAGCCTTCTCTACGGAGCGATAGCCTCCCAACTTGCGATATACTTCCAGCGTATCTATTCCTTCTACGTTGATGTGTTCGGTAAGAATTTTAATGCCTGCCATCTTGCTTTTATTTTTACTTGAACAAAAAAATTTTTTCAGTGCAATATCCAAAAATTTACAAAAAAAAGAAAATGTCAAAGTAAAATGTTTTGTGGTGGTTCTAAAAAAATCTGTTTAGTACATTGAACGAGGCCGAAATGTACTAAACAGAATAAAAAAACCTGTCAAATTTTAAAAATTTGACAGGTTTCACAAAGAAAATCCATTTTCTTAGGCTATCTCAATAGTTCTGCTGGGTTTTTTCTTAGCTTCTTCTTTTTTAGGGATGTTGATATGCAACACACCATTTTCGTAAGTAGCAGAAATTTTATCGCCATCTACGCTGTTGGGCAGTACAAAACTTCTTTGGAAAGAGCTGTAGCTGAACTCTCTGCGAGTGTAGCGACCTTTTTCGTCTTTTTCTTCGTTTTCTTGCTTGCTTTCGGAAGAAATGCTAAGCACGTTGTTGTCTAAATCAATTTTGAAGTCAGATTTTTGCTTGCCAGGTGCCGCTAATTCTACTGTAAAGCCGTTTTCATCTTCACGGATATTTACAGCAGGAACGGTCGCCAACGAAGTGTCTTTGAGCAGAAAATCGTTGGTAAAGAAATCATCAAAAATTGATGAAAATGAAGGAAAGAGCGAGTTGTTTCTTTTTACGAGTGTCATAGTAGTAGAGGTTTTAGGGTTGAACATTGATTATCGTTTTCGTATAAGCATATAGCGAATTGCTTGCCAATACGATTACAAGGCAGATTTTAGGTAATTTTGTCAAGAAAATAAGACTTTTTGTCATAAAACCAGCTGATTTTTATCATAAAAAATGACATTTTGGCATTTTGCTTATGTTTTTGTATAAAAATTTTTCACAAAACATAGAAATTCTGTATTATTGCAAAAATTTATAATTAAAGTTTTTATCAGATGTCAAAACCTTACCCTCCATTTACTTGCACGCACTCTCCTAACATTCCTGAGTTTTTGTGGCAGTTTAATGTTACCATTGTACTAAGTACTTATCAAGCAGGCAAACTGATTTTCCTGAGTGCCGCCAGCCAAGATAATCTGGTGCAACTGCCTCGCAATTTCAAAAAAGCAATGGGCATAGCCGTAAAAGATAATTACTTAGCCATTGCTACCGAAGATAGCGTAATTGTGTATGGACACGACCGCAGCCTTGCTCCTCGCTATCCCGCCAAACCAAGCACCTATGAAACGCTTTTTGTACCAAGAGCTTCTTATTATACAGGAATTTTAGATTTGCACGACTTAGAATGGGGCGATGAAGGGCTATGGGCTGTCAATACGCAGTTTTCTTGTTTGGCTCTTATCAACGACAAGTATAGCTTCCAACCCAAATGGCACCCCTCATTTATTACCAAACTCGAACCCGGCGACCGTTGCCACCTCAACGGCTTGGCGATGCAAAACGGCAAACCCAAGTACGTAACTGCCCTCGGCACCACCAACGAACCTATGAAATGGCGTGAAAACAAAGTGAAAGGCGGCGTGTTGATTGATGTTGATACGAAAGAAATCATAGCTACCGAACTGGGAATGCCTCATACGCCAAAGATATACAAAGACAAGGTACTCGTCCTGCAATCGGCTACGGGGGAAATTCTTGCTATTGACCCCCAAACAGGTAAGAAAGAATCGTGGTACAAATTCCCTGGTTTTGTGCGTGGAATGAGCATTTACGAAGATTATGCTTTCATCGGACTTTCTAAAATCCGTACAACCAGCAAAACCTTTCAAGATTTGCCTATTTCCAAAGAGTCTGTCTTTGCAGGCGTGGCGATAATGTATTTGCCACATAGAAGCATTGTGGGCTACATCAAATACGAAACCAGCGTTGAGGAAATCTATTCGGTGCAAGTATTGCCTAATATGCGAAGACCAGGTATGGCAAGCATTGATAAAGAAGATTTTAGATACAGTATCGTAACCCCCACAGAAACTTTTTGGGCTTTGAAAGAAGAACCCAAAGACGATACAACTCCAAGCAGCGGAGATGTAAGTTTTACCTATGTTAACTAAAAAAAAACAAATATTTCAACAAAATGTGCTTTTTATGAAATTTTTTATTGACACAGCCAACCTTGCCGAAATTCAGGAAGCCAACGATTTAGGTGTATTGGACGGCGTAACTACCAATCCTTCGCTGATGGCAAAAGAAGGCATTACGGGCAAAAAAAATATTTTAGACCATTACGTAAAAATCTGCAACCTTGTAGATGGCGATGTAAGTGCCGAAGTAGTTGCCACTGATTTTGAAGGAATTGTGAGAGAAGGTGAAGAACTGGCAGAATTACACGAAAACATTGTCGTAAAAGTGCCTATGATTAAAGATGGCGTGAAGGCTATCAAGTATTTTTCTGAACAAGGCATCAGGACTAACTGCACACTTGTTTTTTCGGCAGGACAGGCAATTTTAGCCGCTAAGGCAGGGGCAACGTATGTTTCACCTTTCATCGGCAGGCTTGATGATGTTTCTACCGACGGCTTGGCTCTGATAAAACAATTGGTACAGATTTATCAGAACTACTATTTTGAAACGCAAATCTTGGCGGCTTCTATACGCCACGTAATGCATTTGGTACAATGTGCCGAAATCGGAGCTGATGTAGTAACTTGCCCTCTCAACGTGATAACAGGCTTGTTCAAACACCCACTCACAGATATTGGTTTAGAAAAGTTTTTAGCAGATTACAAAAAAGGTAATAATAGCTGAACAACCTGAATTACATCGTGAAAACACTTGAAACTTTTTGTAGTTTCTACCAAAATTTTTCTCGTAATAGGAGGGCTTAAAGCCACGACTTGATTTTGATTTAATAGTTCAACACCGGACTAAGCCAGCGTTCGATTTCTTCAAGACTCATTTTTTTGCGTTGGGCGTAGTCTACCACTTGGTCTTTGGAGATTTTACCTAAGCCAAAGTATCTGCTTTCTGCATTAGCAAAATACATTCCCGAAACTGCTGCCGTAGGATACATTGCATAGCTTTCGGTAAGGCTGATGCCAATTTTTTCGGTAGCTTGCAGGATTTTGAAAATAGTAGCTTTTTCGGTATGGTCGGGGCAAGCAGGATAGCCCGGAGCAGGACGAATACCAACATATTTTTCTTTAATGAGGTCTTCGTTGGTAAAATTTTCATCGGGCGAGTATCCCCAAAACTCTTTACGAACCCGCTCGTGCATTAGTTCGGCGAAGGCTTCGGCGAGGCGGTCGGCGAGAGCTTTTACCATAATGCTGTTGTAGTCATCGTGTTCTTTTTCGTATTGTTCTACGAGTTTTTCTATGCCAATACCCGCAGTAACAGCAAAAAAGCCGATATAGTCGGTTTTACCTGTTTCTTGAGGGGCGATGAAATCAGCCAAGGCAAAGTTGGGTAAATTTTCAGCCTTTTGGTTTTGTTGTCGGAGGGTGTGGATAACTTCCAATATCTCAAAAGTGTTTTCTTCTACCAACACGTTGCTCTCTTGTTCTTGCTCTTTTGTCTTTTTGGGCTGAAAAATTCTGTGTCTATGCTCACCGTGCTTGTCGCAACGAGTAACGACTTCTACTTCTTCGAAATCGTAGAGCAAAATATCGTCGTCATTTATGGTGTTGCAGGGGTAAAAACCGATAACAGCATTAGCTTGCAAGGATTTGTCGGCAATGATTCTGGCAAGCATTGCTTGGGCATCGGCGTAGAGTTTGCGGGCTTCCGTGCCTACGATTTCGTCATCAAGGATTTTAGGAAATTTGCCGTGCAATTCCCAAGTTTGGAAAAAGGGTGTCCAATCGATGTAGCGGGCAATTTCGGCTAAGTCGTAGTTGATGAAGTATCTGTTTCCCAAAAATTTGGGTTTCACGATTTGGGCGTTTTCCCAATCAATTTTGAATTTGTTTTTTCTTGCCTCTTCAAGAGATATGTAATTTTTATCAGATTTTCTGTTTAGAAATTCCTCTCTAATTTTAGCGTATTCCTCTTTGATTTCAGCTATGAATTTTTCGCTTTCTCCTGCCTCCTTGGTAAGTAGTTTGCTTGCCACAGGCACGCTACGGCTGGCATCGAGTACGTGTACGACTGCTCCTGAGTAATGCTCGGCTATTTTAACGGCAGTATGGGCTTTAGAAGTAGTTGCTCCGCCAATAAGCAAAGGGATTTTGAAACCTTGTCGCTCCATTTCTTTGGCAACATTCACCATTTCATCTAAGCTAGGGGTAATAAGTCCTGAAAGTCCGATAATATCTACTTGGTGTTTGCGGGCTTCATCTAAGATTTTTTGTGTAGGCACCATCACGCCCAAATCAATGATTTCGAAGCCATTGCAAGCAAGCACCACACCTACGATATTTTTGCCGATGTCATGTACATCGCCTTTTACGGTAGCTAATAATATTTTGCCCGAAGCCCCCGAGTCTGCCTCGTAAGCATTATCAACCACTCCTTGCCTCTCCTTGGAGAGGTTATCACTCGCCCCCTGCTCTTCCTTAGAAGGAGGGGAGAGGGTTTGCTCCTCCGATTTGGTTTCTTCGCTAAGTTTTGAATTTATTGTTTCGTGTTGTTCTTGTAAATATTCATAAGAATTAGTTTTTGATTCTACTTTATTCAAATGAGGATTAGCCAAGCCTGCTTCTAAGGTTTTAGGGGTGGTCAAATTCTTTCTTTTCGCTTCTTTCTCTGCCTCCATAAAAGGCAACAAGTACGCTACGGCTTTTTTCATTACTCTTGCCGATTTTACTACTTGGGGCAAAAACATTTTACCTTCACCAAATAAGTCTCCTACGATGTTCATTCCGTCCATTAGCGGTCCTTCGATGATTTGCAAAGGGCGTTCATACTTTTGGCGGGCTTCTTCTACGTCTATCTCGATGTAGTCGGCGATGCCTTTGATAAGAGCGTGAGCCAAACGTTGCTCTACAGGTTCGCTTCGCCAAGAAAGGTCAATTTCTTGGTTTTTTCCACCTTTATCTTTAATTTGTTCGGCAAAGGCAACTAAGCGTTCGGTAGCATCGGGGCGTCTGTTCCAGAGTACGTCTTCTACGAGTTCGAGTAGGTCTTTGGGGATTTCTTCGTAAATGGCTAATTGTCCTGCATTCACGATTCCCATATCCATACCTGCCTGAATGGCTCGGTACAAAAAAGCCGAGTGCATTGCTTCACGCACTACATCATTTCCTCTGAAACTAAATGAGATATTGCTCACTCCGCCCGAAACTTTGGCGTGAGGTAAGTTTTCTTTTATCCAACGCGTAGCATTTACGAAATCTACGGCGTAGTTGTTGTGTTCTTCGATACCTGTGGCAACGGTGAGAATGTTAGGGTCAAAAATGATGTCTTCGGGTGGAAAGCCTACTTTTTCGGTAAGGATTTTATAGGCACGCTCACAAATTTGGATACGGCGTTCGTACGTGTCAGCTTGTCCTTGCTCATCAAAAGCCATTACAATCACGGCGGCACCGTATTTTTTTATCAATTTAGCTTTTTTGATAAAATCCTCTTCCCCTTCTTTGAGTGAAATAGAATTGACAACAGCTTTGCCTTGCACACACTTCAAACCTGCTTCAATCACACTCCATTTAGAACTATCAATCATAATGGGCAGTTTGGCGATGTCAGGTTCGGAAGCAATCAGGTTGAGGAAAGTAACCATTGCCTTCTCGGAATCTAACATTCCTTCGTCCATATTCACATCTATCATTTGGGCACCGCCTTCTACTTGACTGCGAGCCACGGCGAGAGCTTCTTCATATTTTTCTTCTTTAATCAATCTTGCAAAGGCACGTGAGCCTGTTACGTTGGTGCGTTCGCCGACATTGATAAAGCGAATTTCTTTGGTAGCTTTAAGTGGCTCCAAACCTGCGTATTTGGAAATAGTATCTTTGGGAGGTAAAGGACGAGGTTTATATTTTTTAGCGAGTTCAGCAATGAGCTTGATGTGAGCAGGCGTTGTTCCACAACAGCCGCCTATAATATTTACCAAAGCATCTTTCAAGAAACCTTCTACAATAGTTGCCATTTCTTCGGGGCTTTGGTCGTATTCGCCGAAGGCATTGGGCAAACCTGCGTTGGGGTGTGCCGAAGTAAAGAAAGGGGCTTTTTTAGCAATTTCTTCGGAATAAGGACGCAGCAAGTCTGCTCCCAAAGCACAATTAAAACCCACCGAAAGCAAGGGCAGATGCGAAACAGAAATCAAGAAGGCTTCGGCAGTTTGTCCTGAAAGCGTACGTCCTGAGGCATCGGTAATTGTGCCTGAAACCATGATGGGCAGTTTTTTACCTGTTTTCTCAAAGAAACTTTCTATCGCAAAAAGAGCGGCTTTGGCATTAAGCGTGTCAAAAATAGTTTCAACAAGCAAGATATCTACGCCGCCATCTACCAAACCTCTGGTTTGCTCGGTATAGGCTTCTACGAGTTCGTCGAAGGTGATGGCTCGGTAGCCTGGATTATTGACATCGGGCGAGAGCGAAGCAGTTTTGCTGGTAGGACCCAAAGAACCTGCTACAAAACGAGGTTTTTCGGGCGTGATTTTATTAAATTCTTCACAAACTTCTTTGGCAATTTTGGCAGATTGGTAGTTGAGTTCGTATACTAAATCTTCCATGTGGTAGTCTGCCATTGAAATGGAGGTACTATTGAAGGTATTGGTTTCAATAATATCCGCCCCTGCTTCCAAGTATTTGCGATGAATTTCTTTGATGATATGGGGTTGCGTAATAGAAAGTAAATCGTTATTTCCTTTTAAATCGTGTGAAAAATTCTTGAAGCGTTCACCACGGTAGTCTTCCTCAGTGAGTTTGTAAGCCTGAATCATCGTTCCCATGGCACCATCAAGCACAAGGATTCTTTCTTTGAGTATTTCGTAAATATTTGGAGACATTATAGGTTGCATTTTTTTTATTTTTTGTTTTATTATTGTTTTTGTTTTTGTAGATACGCACTGCAGTGCTACAAAAACATTGTGCGTATTTGTTACATGAAAAATGTATCTTTTCTCCACATTAAAGGGTTATTTTCAATGTAATTATAGATTTTATCAAAACTTTCTTGATTTCTGACGATATGGTCGTGATAATTATTTTGCCATACTTTTTGTTCTGGATTGCCAATCATTTCGCGTATTTTTTTGGTGGTCTTTGATTTAAAAATTGCTACAAAAGAAGAAATAGAACGAGGTTTTCTGTGTAATATTGATTGTTTTTGTTGTTGTTGTTGTTGTTGTTGTAGATACGCACTGCAGTGCGTATCTACAATGTGCGTATCTACAATGTGCGTATCTACAATGTGCGTATCTACAATGTGCGTATCTACAATGTGCGTATCTACAATGTGCGTATCTACAATTTCAATCAAAAAATGTAAATGATTAGGCATTATCACCCATTGATGAAATATCCAATCTGTACGTTTTTCAACAGATAGTAATATCTCCTCTTCTACAATCTTGCCCCAATCATTTAATATCATCGTATTTTCTTGTATCTCTCCTAAAAAGCAAATTTTTCCTTCACAGCATATTGTTATGAAATATATACCCTCTTGTGAGTAATCTCTCCCTGCAAGACGATGTGTTTCAGAACGATATTTATTTTTGTAAAGTGTCATGATTTTTTATTTCATTGTTATTTATGATGGTTGTATTGTTTATTGTGTTGTAGATACGCACATTGTAGATACGCACTGCAGTGCGTATCTACAATGTACGTATCTACTTTTAACGTGAGTTAAGCTGCAACATCTTGGAAAAGCTCAATTTTTTCAATTTCTTTTTTGTAGTCTTGAATAGCTGGTTTTTTGTCTAAAAATTTATAGGCAATGATGCCTGCTCACAAATTGACAAGGAAGTTTCTATGACTTCTGTGTCTGGTGTGTTCAATTTGGCATTCATTTTTGAGCAAATCAATCACGGTTTCTATCAGCGTTAAAGTAAATACTCACCAAAAAAGCGTTGAGGCTCAAAAATAAATTTAGGAAGAGCCTGTCTTGGTGTATTTCCTGCGAAGTGAATTGAGTATAAACTTTTTTCTCATTTCAAAACTATTCGGGTGCATTAGCTCGAATGCTTTTTTCAATTCGAGCCAATGCTGAGGTTCTGATGTTGATAGTTTTTGCCAATCAATATTTTTTTTATCAAAATATTCTTCCAAAGTCATTGCTTATCGGTTAGTTTGCTACTTCGGAAATAAATTTAATTCTCATCAATCGGATTTCTTCTTCGGTGAAATCCTCATCGGCAAGTTCTTGGATAGCGACTTGTAGGTCATCGGTTTCGCTATTCATAAAGTAATCGTAGAGTTGTTGTTGTCTTTCTTTTTCTATTACTTGATTGATGTAATAATCTAAGTTGAGCTTTGTTCCCGAATAGCAAATATGCTCTATTTCGTCCATAAGTTCTTCGAAAGTAAGGTCTTTGGCTTCGGCAATTTCTTCTAAATCTACTTTTCTATCAATTTGTTGAATGATAAAAATTTTCACCTTAGATTTATTGACCGTAGATTTCACGACCACATCGGAAGCTGTTTCTATTTCATTTTCCTCAACATACTTTACGATAGCGTCTAAGAATGGTTTGCCGAATTTTTGCACTTTTCCCATACCTACGCCGTTCACTTGGGCGAGTTCTTCTTTGGTAGTGGGGTAAGTGGTAGCCATTTCCTCGAGCGAGGGGTCTTGGAAAATCACATAAGGGGGCAGATTTTTTTCTTTGGCGATACGCTTACGCAAATTTTTGAGTAAATCGTAAAGCACTTCGTCGTAAGCCTTGCCTGAGGCAGGCGTAGTAGTTTCTTGTTCAGCCTCTTCGTCTTCTGCTGTGTTGGAGAAGTCGTAATCTCGGGTAAGCGTAATACTATAAGGATTTTTGAGAAATTTCTCACCTTTTGGAGTAATTTTAAGTACGCCGTAGTTTTCGATATCTTTTTCGAGATAGTCAAAAATCAAGATATGTCTAAGTAGTGATAGCCAGTTGGTATCGGGATAATCCAATCCTTTTCCATAGACTTCTAATTTATCGTGTTTATAGCTTTTTACGTAGTCGTTAGGTATACCCATCAGTACATCGGCTATGTGTTTTGCACCGAAGCGTTCGCCTGTTTGTTTTACGGCTTTCAGGGCGAGCAACACTTGCTCTTCGGCTTCGTATTTCTTGTGTGGGTGGCTACAATTATCGCACTGCCCACAATTATTCATCTTGAACTCCTCCCCAAAATAATGCAATAATTGCTTCACTCTGCACACCGAACACTCTGCATATTCGGCTATTTCTTGTAAAAGATGTTTGGCATTATCTCTTTCGGTTACACTTTTGTCTTTGTTGAATTTCTCCAATTTGTAAATGTCTTCTCTGTCGTAAAGCATTAGGCAATGCCCTTCCAAGCCGTCTCTACCTGCTCTCCCTGTTTCTTGGTAATAACCTTCGAGCGATTTGGGAGCGTCATAATGGATAACAAAGCGAACATCGGGTTTATCAATTCCCATTCCGAAGGCTATGGTTGCCACGATTACATCGACATCTTCGTTGAGAAAAGCATCTTGGTTTTTCATACGTACATCAGCCTCGAGACCAGCGTGGTAGGGCAGGGCTTTGATATCATTAACACAAAGCAGTTCGGCAATTTCTTCAACGGTTTTTCGGCTAAGGCAATACACAATACCCGATTGTCCTTTCTTTTGCTTAATAAAGCGAATAAGTTGTTTTTTGGGGTCTCTTTTGGGTTTTACTTCGTAGAACAAATTGGGGCGATGGAAGGAGGAGATAAAGACATTGGCATCTTCCATTTGCAAATTTTTCTGAATATCTTGCTGCACTTTGGGCGTAGCCGTAGCGGTAAGGGCAATAATAGGTAAATTTTTGCCCAAGCTATCTACAATCCCTCTAATTTTTCGATACTCGGGTCTGAAATCGTGTCCCCATTCCGAAATACAATGAGCTTCGTCAATAGCTACAAAAGAAATATTGGCTTTTTTGAGAAATTCCAAATTTTCTTCTTTGGTAAGTGATTCAGGAGCTACATAGAGCATTTTTACTTTACCACTTAGCACGTCTTTCTTTACTTTGGTCATTTCGGTTTTGCTAAGTGTAGAGTTAAGAAAACGGGCATCAATGCCGAAGGCAACGAGTTGGTCGGTTTGGTTTTTCATCAATGCTATTAGAGGAGAAATAACAATAGCCGTTCCATCCATAATCACGGCGGGGAGCTGATAGCACAAAGATTTTCCTGCACCTGTGGGCATAATTACGAATGTATGGTTACCCCTCATCAGATTTCTGATAATCTCTTCTTGATTACCCCTGAACTGGCTATGCCCAAATATTTCTTTAAGTTTTTCTTTCAAATTCGCTTCTTGTCCTTTTTGCATAGTTGTTGATGCTTAAATCCGTAGAATAAATATACCCAAAAAAAACAGACACAAGTCAAATTTTTCTTACAATTTTTTTATCAATGGTTTCATATTGGGTTAAAGCAACGATGCTTTGCACCTCTTAAATTTACGCCCATTGCCTTTGAGCTATTAGCAAGACAGCAAAGCTTTGATTTGAGTTTGTGCCTTGTTCTCGTAATCTCCCCAAAATTTGGATAGCGAAAATAGAAAATTATTTTAAATACCTAATGCTGTGCGTAAGAAATTTCTTACTTTTGTTTCAGAAATCTTTTGAAATAGAGAAAATGAACATAAAACATAATTACGTCATTGTTATGGCTGGTGGGATAGGAACACGATTTTGGCCTTTTAGCCGCAAGCATTATCCCAAACAGTTTCATGATATTTTAGGGAGAGGCAAGACACTTTTGCAAGAAACCGTAGCCCGTTTTGAGAAAGTATGCCCCCCTGAAAATATCTATATCGTTGGCAGTAGAGAACACGAACAACTTCTCTACCGACAACTTCCCGATTTTGCCCCTGAGCAATTTCTTTTAGAACCCAGCCGCCGAAATACTGCCACTTGCATTGCGTACGCCTCGTATAAGATTTTTCAGAAAGATGCTGATGCCAATTTAGTAGTTACTCCCGCCGACCACATCGTTCTTAACGAAGAAGAGTTTAGAAGAATTATACTCAAAACCCTGAAAGAAACTGCTAAAAAAGATATTTTGGTTACTTTGGGTATCAAACCCTCACGCCCCGACACAGGCTACGGATACATTCAGTATTGCGAAGAAAAAACAGGTCTTTGGAAAAAGCTACTGCTGCCTGCTTCACCACTCAAAAAAGTAAAACTTTTTACCGAGAAACCTCCCTTCGAGCTTGCCGTTGAGTTTGTGAGAAGTGGAGAATTTTTTTGGAACGCAGGAATTTTCGTTTGGAACGCCCAAGCCATTATCAGTCAATTTGAAAAGCAACTGCCCGATATTGCAGAGGCTTTTCAAGATGCCCAAAAATATTTCGGGACACCACAGGAAACCGCCGCCATCGAAAAAGCCTATACACAATGCAAAATCATTTCTATTGATGTAGGCATTATGGAAAAAGCCGAAAACGTTTTCGTAATACCTGCCGATTTTGGCTGGTCGGATTTAGGCACTTGGAAGTCTCTCTACGAACTTAGCCCCAAAGACCAAAAAAACAACTCTCTGCAAGGAAATATCATAAGTTTCGATACCGAAAACTGTATCGTCAGAACGCCCAAAGAGCGTTTGGTCGTGATACAAGGGCTTAACAATTTTATCGTTGCCGAATACGATAACGTACTGATGATTTGCAGCAAAGACGAAGAACAAAGAGTAAGAGAATTTGTTGCCTTAGCCGAAAAAAAAGATAAGAAGTTTGTTTAACCTAAAAAAATCAAAGCCCATACACAGCTATGTTTTGTATGGGCTTTAGCAAATTACTTTTTCTGTTCTTCAAGAATATCGGCAGATAGTTGTAGTAAATCCTTGATACGCTCACTGGCAAGCATATAATAGATGTTTTTTCCACTACGTTTTCTTTCCAAAACGCCACTGTTTCGCATACCTGCCAAATGATGTGAGGTAAGAGATTGCTCTAAATTTAATTTTTCGCAAATGGCACTTACGGTCATTTTTTCTTCTTGCATCAGCAGTTGCACAATGTTCATACGAGTAGAATGAGCAATGGCTTTCAGAAATGCTGTAATTTTTTTGTTTGAATTTTTGAGTGTATTTTTCTTTGCCATATTAGTAAGATAGTTTCAGTGATGTGAAATTTAAATTATTGATAAACTTGACAAAAAGTTGATTTTTCAAAACTTTGCAAGATATACATTTTTTTTCCTTTATTGCAAATATTTTTTCATTTTAATTTAAATTGATATGGTAAAACCCAAAAAACACTTGGGGCAACATTTTCTCAAAGACTTAGGAATAGCCCAAAAAATCGTAAATTTACTTAACAACAATTTTTCAAATTTTTCTGTTCTTGAAATAGGAGCAGGTACGGGCGTTCTTACACAATTTTTGCTAAAAAACAAACCCTTGCCCTATCTGATAGAAATAGATAGCGAATCGGTGGATTTTTTAAAAAAAAATTTCCCAATATTGCAAGAAAATCAACGCATCATAGAAGGTGATTTTCTCAAAATCAATTTACAGGAACAATTTAATGAAAAAATCGTAATTATTGGAAATTTCCCTTACAATATTTCTTCACAAATTTTTTTCAGAGTATTAGCATACAAAGATTTAGTGGCAGGCGTAGTTTGTATGCTTCAAAAAGAAGTTGCCGAAAGACTCGCCTCACCTGCAGGAAACAAAGATTACGGCATTTTGAGCGTACTTTTACAGGCTTTTTACGACATCAAATACCATTTTACCGTTCCCGAACACGTTTTCAATCCACCTCCCAAAGTGAAATCGGGCGTGATAAGCCTCCAACGCAACCAAACCAAACAACTTCCTTGCAACGAAGAATTGTTTTTCAGCGTTGTAAAAACTGCTTTCAACCAAAGACGCAAAACCCTTCGCAATGCCCTTGCAAGTATTTTGCCACCCAACGTAAAAGAAGACACTATTCTGCAAAAAAGAGCCGAACAACTCTCGGTAGCCGATTTTGTGAGCCTCACCCAAAAAATTCAAAGAATTTGATTTTTTCCTGATTTTTTGTAACTTTGCTCTCTCGTAAATCCAAAAGCACCTTAACAAACCAAAAAAATATCATAATGAACTTCAAATCTGATAACCAAGACCTACGCGAGCTTTTTGAGGAACTAATTGGTAATAAATTTGACAACGACTTTCTCAAACAACGCAAAATTTTTCTCTGGGGAGCAGTACACGACGGCTCTGCCAAATATGTTGTAGATAGACTTTTGTATTTAGACTCTCAAAAACCGGGCGAAGAAATTACTTTCTATATCAATAGCCCCGGTGGGGTAGTTACTTCGGGTATGATTATCTACGACACCATGCAAATGATTTCTTCGCCTGTAAGCACCGTTTGTATCGGTTTGGCGGCTTCTATGGGGTCTATTTTGCTTTCGGGAGGCAGGAAAGGCAGAAGATTTATTTACCCAAGTGGCAGAGTAATGATACATCAGCCTGCTATCGGGGGCTACATACAAGGACAAGCCAGCGACATCGCCATCACTGCCAAAGAAATCTTGAAAACCAAAGAGTTAGGAGCGAAAATTTTGGCAGAAAACTGCGGTAAATCCGTAGAACAAATTATGAAAGATTTTGACCGCGACTACTGGATGAGTGCCGAAGAATCAGTTGCTTATGGCATTGTAGATGCGATTGTAGATAAAATTGTGTGAAGCACTCAAAAATTCACGCCTTTGCTTGTTGCTTTGTACCTTTACAGCAACAAGCAAAATTTCTGTTTTTATGTTTTCTACTCTGAAAAATGCTCTTTTTTATCAAAAGAATAGTTGTTTTTGCTATTTTGTGCTACTTGTGTAGTGCTTGCCTCAATTTAGAAACTATCTGTGCCGATACGATTGAAGTACCTGTGGAGGCAAATTTTAAGCAGAAAATCATTTTCAGGCGAATAGGTCGCCCCGATTCGGTAGTGTTTAGAGATACATTTCTGTTCATAAAAAAAATTGAGATAGCAGGTTTTCCCGATAGGCTACTTTATGATTTCGTGCCTACTGCCGAAACTCCCGAAGACTCTCTGCGAAACTTCAAGTTTCCCTACAATCCACTTAGCGACTCGGTGCGTTATGTAATTTCGTATAGACGTGGCGATACGAGCAAGCACGATACCCTTGCTTTTCGTTATATGCGTTCCATAGAACTTTCCTCGCCCGAGTGTGGTGTGCGTACCAATTACCGCAACTTCCAACTTACACAATTTACTTTTGACTCTTTGGTTCTGAAAACTAATCCACAAACGAAAAATGTATCGTTGGATATTTATTATTTTGCTCCTTAGCCTTTCGGGAAACTGCCTTGCACAAGATAGCTTACAGCTACGACCTTTCTTCCAAAAAAAAAACGCTCCGAAAAATAAAATTTTTGCCAAAGACTCTGTCTATTTTCGTGTGGGCATAGATGCAATCGGTCTGGGACAAGCCTTTTTTACGCCTAAAATAGCCGTGCATATCAACTCAGATATTGCCTTTCGTAACAAAAACCTGTTCGTAGCCGAATACACGTGGGCAAGAAGGCAAGAAAAGCAGTTAGCAAGCTATCAGTCGCAGGGGGCAATCGTGAGAGTAGGTTGGTTGCACAATTTCCTTTACAAGCAAAGCAAAGATGACGTATTCGGTATGGGCATCAGGATAGCCAATGCTTGGATAAACGAAGAAATTGAGGCTACTATCAAAAATTCTTTATTTGGCAATGAACCTGTATTTTTTAAACAAAACTTGCAAGCTACTTGGATAGAATTCAATATGGAACTGAAAGCCCGTATCTGGAAAAACTTGCTCGTAGGCTATTGCCTTCGGTATCAGTTTCGCCCTGCTCTACGAGGTGAAGAATTTTTCAAGCCTTATAGCATACCTTCGGTAGGTAGAACAACACGCAATAACTGGGGCTTTCAGTATGGAATTTGGTATAAGTTTTAAAAAAACTTACTTTTTTAAGAGACGATTTCTAAATAATTTTTTTTGTTTCAATAATTTTGCTACTATTGTAAAAACTTTGCAAAACTACCACATCAAGATATGAAAAGGCGTAAATTTATTCAAAAATCCATATTAGCGGTCTCGGTTTTGGCAATCAAGCCTTCTTTACTTTTAGCCGATAGCCCCTCACAATTTGAGTTACCCCCTCTCAACTATCCCTACAATGCCTTAGAACCTTACATCGATGCTCAAACAATGGAAATTCATCACAGCAAGCACCATGGTGCATACGTGAAAAATCTTAACGAAGCTATCAAGGGGACAAAGTTTGAAACAATGAGTTTAGAAAAAATTTTAGAAAATCTTACATCAAAAGATACTAAAATACGTAACAACGCAGGAGGTCATTACAACCATACTTTTTTTTGGAAAATCATCAGCCCCAGCGATACAAAAGAACCCACAGGTAAATTAGCCGAAGCCTTAACGCAAAAATTTGGTAGCACGGAAAAATTTAAAGAAATTTTCAGCGACAAAGCCAAAAGTCTGTTTGGCTCAGGCTGGACTTGGCTCTTATACAATAAAAAAAGAGGGCTTTTTATAGAAAATACGCCCAATCAAGATAACTTTGCAATGAAAAATATCTATAAAGACACAGCAAGCCCCATCATAGGATTAGATGTGTGGGAGCACGCCTATTACCTCAAATACCAAAACCGCCGTAATGAATACATACAAGCTTTTTGGAATGTATTGAACTGGAAAGAAATTGAAAACAACTACGACAAAGCACTAAAATCTAAATAAAAACTATTGAAAAGTATTTAGAACCTTGTAAATTACTAAACAATGCTTGAACAAAAATTTTATGTAGTAATTGATGATGACAAAATCAATAATATGGTCTGTGAGTCGGTTATTAGGAAGTTGCACCCAAACAATAAAGTCGTTTCATTTTTAAGGGCTGAAGATGCTCTTGTGTATCTGCAAAATTCTGCTAACCCTAAACCTGACATCATTCTGCTCGATATCAATATGCCCGAAATGGACGGTTGGGAGTTTCTGGAAACTTATGCAAAAAACACCTCCAAAAATGAAATGGCTCGTGTTTTTATACTTTCTTCCTCTATCAATCAAGCAGATTTTGACAAAGCCAAAAAATATCCCGAAATAATAGATTACATCGTGAAGCCCTTTTCAAAAGACAAATTGCTAAGGGCGATTGATATGATGAATATGATAAAGTGAATTTATGGAAAACTTTATTGTTTCGGCTCGTAAATATCGTCCTGCTACTTTTGCTACCGTAGTTGGTCAGAACCATATTACCACGACGCTCAAAAATGCTATTCGTAACAATCATTTAGCACAAGCCTTTCTGTTCTGCGGACCAAGAGGCGTAGGCAAAACTACTTGTGCAAGGATTTTAGCCAAAACAATCAACTGCCAAAATCTCACACCCGAAGCAGAGGCTTGCGGTAAGTGCGACTCGTGTGTTGCTTTTCAGAATAATGCTTCTTTCAACATTCACGAACTCGATGCCGCCTCCAACAACTCGGTTGATGACATCAGAAACCTCGTGGAGCAGGTGCGTTACCCGCCCCAAAATGGTAAATATAAAATTTATATCATAGATGAAGTGCATATGCTCTCCAACGCGGCTTTTAATGCTTTCCTGAAAACCTTAGAAGAACCGCCTTCGTATGCTATTTTCATTTTAGCAACAACCGAAAAGCATAAAATTATCCCGACGATTCTTTCTCGTTGTCAGATTTTTGATTTTAATCGTATCCAAACGCAAGATATTGCCAATCATTTAGCCGAGATTGCCAAAAAAGAAGGCATACAAGCCGAACCGCAAGCCTTACACCTAATAGCCCAAAAAGCCGATGGTGGGCTTCGCGATGCTCTTTCGATGTTTGATTTGATTGTTACGTTTTCTGCAAACAATACCATTACCTACCAAAAAACTATTGAAAACCTGCACATCTTAGATTACGATTATTATTTTAAGATGACAGATTTTCTACTCCGAAACGACCTGCCCCAGGTCTTGCTTACCTTTGATGAAATCCTCAAAAAAGGCTTCGACGGGCATCTATTCATTGTAGGTTTGGCAGAACATTGGCGAAATTTACTCGTATGTAAAGACGTTGCCACTACCCAACTGCTCCAAACTGCCGAAGAGGTAAAAAAAATGTACGTCAATCAAGCGGCAAGTATGAGTGCTTCTTGGCTTATTTCGGCGATGAATATTCTTCAACAAGCTGATATTCAGTATAAAAATAGTAAAAATCCTAAATTGCTCGTAGAAATTTCGTTGATGAAAATTGCTCATCTGCAATCGGCTATCGAGCTTGCCAAAATATCCAACACCACGCCCAGCGAAGACTCAAAAAAAAAAAAGTCTTGATGTAAATTTTTCTCCAAAAGTATCAGTTTTTAAGCCTACCATTACTATTCCGACTGATACCAAAACTTTGGAAGCCCAAATAGAAGCTCAAAAGGTTTCCGAGCAAAAAAATGAAGAGATTGTCGTCATTGACATCAAAAGCAAATATCCCGTACAACCCATTGATGAGGCGAAACTACAAGAGGCTTGGTTGAAATTATTGGCTTATTGGCGAAAGCATCACTACGATAGCACCGAAATCGTTGTCTTAGATAGAAAATTTCAGTGGCAAAACCCTGTTCTTACACTCACCTTAGAAAATACTCTTCAACGAGAAGTTGTAGAAAAAAGAAAATCTACTTGGATTAGATTTTTGCAAGAGCAAATGCAAAACGCTCATACCATTGAAATTTCTGCTGAGATAGAGGCTAACTATACGCAAAAAGTACCTTACACCAATTCCGAAAAGTGGGAATATCTTAGCAAGAAATATCCCGTAATGGATTTGCTCAAAACTAAATTAGGTTTGGATATTGTGTAGAAAAGAACAAAAAGCCTTTTTGTTTCACTCAAAAGGCTTTTTTGTGCGAAAGGGGGGACTCGAACCCCCACGGGTTGCCCCATACGCCCCTCAAACGTACGTGTCTACCAGTTCCACCACTTCCGCTCATTTAGGAGTGCAAATGTAGTAATTTTTGTTTTTTTTATCAAAAAAAATCTTAAAAATATTCACACTCTATAAGTTTTTGGTATCTTTGCCCTTAATTCTAAACCAAATTCATCAAAGCAATGAGAAAAAATATTTTCACGCTAAGCCTTCTTCTAACTATTTTAGGACTTAATGCCTGTAATTCTGATAAAAACAATAACAAACAAGAAAATCAAACCGAAAAAAAAGAAATCACAACAAACAACACTGAAACTATTGTATATGTCAATTCTGATAGTTTGATAATAGGCTACGAATTTTACAAAAAATCTGTGAAAGAAATTGATGTCAAGAAAAATAAAATTGCAAACGACATAGAAAGCCAAGCTACGGCTTTTCAGAACAAAGTGCTGAAAGCCCAACAAAATGCCCAATCAATGACTTTGGGAGAAATAGAAGCCACCAAGAAAAACCTCGCCGCCGAAGAACAAAGATTGATGCAGTACCGAGATGCCTTGATGCAAAATTTGGCAAATGAAGAAAAAGAACTCGTTGATAAAATGAACAAAAATATTGATGATTTCATCAAACGATATGCCGAAAAAAATGGCTATAAAATGGTTCTTGGCTACAAGCAAGGGGTAACTGTTTGGTATGCCGACCCCAAACTTGATGTAACTGCCGACGTACTCAAAGGACTGAACGAAGAGTACAGAAACCAAGGTGAAGCCAAAAACGAAAAGAAAGAGGAGAAAAAAGATAGCACGAAGAAATAAATCACTCACAAAGCCCCACGTGCTTTGATTTCAAGATACTTGTTTATCGTATTGACCGTAAGTTCTTGGGGCTTGGTGAGAATTGCCTGTATGCCGTATCTTTGTAGCTCCTTGATAATGAGTTTTTTCTCAAAGGAAAGTTTTTCGGCAATGGTTTGGTGATAGATTTCTTCCAAATCTTCGGGCTGTTTGTAGATAAGTTCGTCGAGTTCGGTATTGTAAAAAATTATTACCACCAAGAGATGCGAAGCAGAAATACGGCGTAAAAATTTCAGTTGTCTTTGCATCGAGGAAAGCGACTCGAAATTCGTGTAGAGCAATAGTAGGCTTCGCTGTTTCACTTGATTTTTGATAGTGGCATAAAGTTTCTCAAAATTAGCTTCTTTGTAAGCAGTTTTTTGGTTGTAGAGCGTTTCTAAGATTTTGTTCATTTGCATAAAATCTTTGGAAGGCGAAACGATACTATCAATTTTATGCCCAAAGGTAATCAAGCCTGCTTTGTCATCTTTCATTATGGCTATTTTGGAAATCACCAGAGAGGCGTTGATGGCGTAGTCGAGCAGGCTAAGTCCCTCGAAAGGCATTTTCATTGTTCTGCCTTTGTCGATGATGCTGTAAATATGTTGCGAACGTTCATCTTGGTAATGATTGACCATCAGCGTATTACGTCGAGCCGTAGCCTTCCAGTTGATAGTGCGAATATCATCACCTTGTACGTATTCTTTGATTTGCTCAAATTCGCGGTTGTTGCCTAAGCGTCTAATTTTTTTGACCCCCATTTCCGAAAGGCGATTAGAAACTGCCAAAAGTTCGTATTTTCGCAAAGCCAAAAACGCAGGATAAACAGGAATGTTTGTTTCCAAAGGAAACCTGAAACGCCTTTCTACCAAGCCTATTTGCGTAGAAACAAAAACATTCAAAGCTCCAAAATTGTACTCACCTCGTTTAGTAGGGCGTATATGATAAGTTATTTGTTTGTTTTCTTTGGCTTTTAAAAATTGTCGCAATACAAAACTCCGATTTTGCAGTTGCCAGGGCAATTCGTCTATAATTCTCATTTGCAGGGCAATCGGGTACGAACTGCTGATGTGAATATGTATGGGATTTTCGTCGCTGTTGGAGAGTTTCTCAAAAGTTTTTCTTTTAGCAACAATTTTTCCTCCTGTTGCATACAACAAGAGAGCATCTAACAAAGCCAAACCGATGCTCACGAATACGGCTACTTGTGCAATAGGCAATAACACAGGCACGGGAAAAGCCGCTACAAGCAAAAGAACATTGAAGGTTAGAAGTAGAAAAAGACGATTTTTTAGATACATTATGCTCCGAAAAAATATTTTTGGAGCAAGATAAGAAATAAGTTTAAAAATTCTTCTCCTTTGGAAAAGAATTTAAGGCGATAGCGTGCAAGTCAATGAAAAAATGAATAAGTGCCTCAACAAAATTAAACGGACACTCTCATTGGTATAAAATGCTGATAGACAATTTTTTGTCTTGTCTCTTGTGTCTTGTCTCTTGTGTCCAATTACTTATTTTTCTGTAAAAATTGCTGATTATCAAGTTTAGAGGACAGGGGTTTTCTTTTTGATGGTATCTCCGTGCCATCTATCAACCAACAGGTCTTCTATCTTGCCTCCGGGTGGCAAATCTATGATAGGAAAATCGTTTCCGCCTCCTACGCCACCTTCATCGTCAGAGTCAGGGGGAAAAGAGTTTCTTCTGAAACCTTTCAGCATAATCACTGCCATCACACCAAACATAGCAGCAAAAAAGAAAAGATAGATAAATACTCCCAACATAACAAGAACTTTTTTAGACCCAAAAAACAAGAAACCGCAACGTTGTTTTCAACTGCCTTATATTTCTGAAATATACAAATATTTTACCAAAAAAACAAGTTTTTTCTATTTTAACTCTAAACAGAGTAGAAAAGTTACAAAGTTTAACAATTTTTTGGAAAAACAGAAACAATATGAAAGAATTTGAGTTATGATAAATAAAATGATGTGCCGTATGTACAATACAAAGCTATTTTGGTGAGCAGCATCTGTAAGTACACAAAAAATCGGCACATCAAGATTTTTGAAGGCTCAAAAAAATAGCAATGAAAAAATTAAGATTGGCGACGACTACGCACAAATGAAATAAAATCGGATTGAATGTTCCAGTCTTTTGCTAATTTTAGTAAAGAAGTTGCTTCTATTTCGCTGACATACCCTTTTGCCAAATTGGCGTCCCACGCTTGCACCAAAAAAGATAGTTTCGTCTGATTATCTAAGTTTTGTACAACACTATTAAAAAAACCACGAGAACGCTCAAAAGATGAAAAATGGTCTTGGGCAATAAAATCATTTACCCATTTGAGTTCTTCGTAGCCATCTATTTCTTTGGCAGTCTGCTCCAATATTTTTTTTTCCTCCTCATCTAAACCGTGATAATTGAAAATAACAGCTTTAATAAGCAACAAGACTTTTTTTTGCTCGCTTGTCATTGATGATATATTTTTGACTTAGATAATCTGCAAAATAAAATTTATGAACTTTCAATGGGATTTTCTTTTGTAAATTTTTGAAATTTGCTACAAGTTTCAGTATAACTTCACAAAGATAACAAAAACTTAGAAAGGTACTTTAAAAAAAACGTTTTTTTTGGAGTTTTTTATTTAAACCATAGGTTTTGAAAATCCTAAATACCTTTAAACAATACGATTGCCTCTAAATATTCGGGAATGATTAAGTAGTTCCACAAAATTAAACGTATATTTACATTTTGGTAGTGTATAACAAGTAATGCTAAGGCAAAAAAATCAACGTCATTACGAGGTTTGCGGTAGCAAACCGAAGTAATCTGTTGGTGAATGAGTAAGGATTGCTTCGCCTGCGGCTCGCAATAACGGTGAAAGAGTTGCTTCGCCTTCGGCTCGCTGGTGACGAGAAAACCAATTTTTACAGAAACATGAATGTCCGTTTAATTTTGTTGAGGCACTTATTTACAGGCACTGCAACACCGAAAATCTTTATCGTTGGGCTTCCATTGAGCAAGTCGTAGCCGCGTGTGCCTTCGGGTTGATAGCCAACAAATAGAATCGTATCTTCTTTACGAGGCAAACGATTGTACAAATTTCGAGTAACCTTTTTTAGCGGCGTAATTTGCTTCTTCTTCTTGAAGCTTTGCGGCGTCTAAGAGCAAGATTTCGAGCAAATCTTTGGTGGGGTGTGTGCAATAAATTATGCCTTTGAAACCTTGTTTTACCAAACGAGGCAGATAGCCTGTATGGTCTATGTGAGCGTGTGTGAGGACAACGCAATCAATCTCGGCAGGATTGACGGGAAAATTATCCCAATTGAACAATCGTAGCTCTTTTTTTCCCTGAAAAAGTCCGCAATCAATCAAAACTTTGTAATCATCAAGTTCTAAAAGGTACTTTGAGCCTGTTACAGTTTGCGAAGCACCTAAAAAGCGAAGGCGTATGTTCATAAATGCTATTTGAAGATCAATTAACGTAAATTATGGAAAAAAATGAAGTCAACAAAATATCTTGGGAAATTTGAATTTAGCAAGAATTGTTTGAGAGCAATATTTGCAATTTGATTGTTTTTTTCGTAATTTTGTTTGTTAAAATATTTTTCTTTCACATCATTTTTAATTGATTTGTTCTACTTATGAATAGTTCTTTGGAAAACCTAACCCAAGCCGAACAAGTTACCTATAATGCCGAGAATATCCAAGTTTTGGAAGGTTTAGAAGCCGTCAGGAAGCGTCCGGGAATGTATATCGGAGATGTAGGGATTAGAGGTTTGCATCATTTGATTTGGGAAGTAGTTGATAATTCTATTGATGAGGCTTTGGCAGGGTATTGTAATCGTATAGATGTAATTATTCACGAAGATAATTCTGTTTCGGTAGCCGACAACGGGCGAGGCATTCCGACAGACCTGCACCCCAAAGAAAAACGCTCAGCTCTCGAAGTGGTAATGACCGTCCTACACGCAGGCGGAAAGTTCGATAAAGGTAGTTACAAAGTTTCAGGTGGTTTGCACGGCGTGGGGGTTTCGTGTGTCAATGCCCTTTCAGAACGTTTGCACGTGGTAGTAGAGAGAGAAGGTAAAATTTTTGAGCAAGAGTATGCCATTGGCAAGCCTCTTTACGCTGTTCGCGAAATAGGAACGACCAATAAAAGTGGTACAAAAGTTCATTTTAAGCCCGATGCTACTATTTTTCAAACCTTAGAATACAAATACGAAACCGTCGCCACACGCCTTCGCGAACTTTCCTTTCTCAACAAAGGCATCACCCTCACCCTCACCGATTTAAGAGAAAAAGACGAAAACGGAAATCCACTCTACGAAGAATTTTACTCAGAAGGTGGCTTGAAAGAATTTGTCGCTTACCTGGACGATACCCGCGAAAAACTGATCCCCGAACCTATCTACATCGAAGACGAAAAAGGCGAAACCCCCGTGCAAGTAGCTATGCAATACAATACCTCTTACACGGAAAATATTTTTTCTTATGTCAATAACATCAATACCATTGAAGGTGGCACACACGTCGTAGGTTTTAGAGCCGCTCTCACACGAACGCTCAAAGCCTATGCCGAAAAAAATGGTATGCTCGATAAACTGAAAATTGACATCACAGGCGATGATTTCAGAGAAGGGCTAACAGCCGTTATCTCCATAAAAGTTGCTGAACCGCTCTTTGAAGGACAAACCAAAACCAAATTAGGCAACTCCGAAGCCCGTAGCTCGGTAGAGAGTGTCGTGGGAAAAGCCTTAGAAACTTATTTGGAAGAAAATCCCAAAGTCGCTAAACTTATCATTGACAAGGTGATTTTAGCGGCACAAGCCCGCCACGCCGCCCGCAAGGCTCGTGAAATGGTGCAACGCAAAAACGTCCTTTCAGGAACGAGCCTGCCCGGCAAACTTGCCGATTGTGCCGAATCAGACCCCGCTATTTGTGAAATTTTCCTCGTTGAAGGAGACTCGGCAGGTGGCTCTGCCAAACAAGGCCGCAACCGAGCTACACAAGCTATTTTGCCACTGAAAGGTAAAATATTGAACGTTGAAAAGGCACAAGAATACAAAATCTACGATAACGACGAAATCAAAAACATTATCACTGCCCTTGGCGTAAGTTTTGGCAAAAAAGACGAAAACGGCGAGTTTGACGAAAAAGCTCTCAATACCGATAAACTACGCTATCACAAAATCATCATTATGACCGATGCCGATGTAGATGGTAGCCATATTCGTACCCTTATCCTGACGCTTTTCTTCCGTTATATGAAAAAAATCATCGAGAAAGGTTATCTCTATATTGCTCAACCACCGCTGTATTTGGTCAAAAAAGGTAAAAAACAAATTTATTGTTGGACGGAAGAACAACGCAAAAAAGCTGTTGCAGAACTCGGCGAAGGCAAAGAGGATAGCGTAACTGTCCAACGCTACAAAGGCTTGGGCGAGATGAACCCCGAACAACTTTGGGAAACAACAATGAACCCCGAAAATCGCTTGCTCAAACAAGTAACCATCGAGTCTGCTGCCGAAGCCGACCACCTCTTCTCGATGCTTATGGGCGACGAAGTTGCTCCACGTAGAGATTTTATTGAGAAAAATGCTAAATATGCGAATATTGATGTGTAGAGCTTATCAAGAATATGGCGTTCAAAAAGTTTTGAAACCGTTCAAAATCCTTATTGGTTTATTGAGCGAAATAGATACTTTTTGCCTTCGTTGATATTCTTGCTGAAGTATAAAATCCAAATTTTTGCCTCACCATTAGCCTCTTTAGCTTCAAAGTAGAGGGGAGTTTTTGTCATAATAAATCATAAATCTGAGGTTTTCTGCAAAACTGCTTTTGGTTGCATATAAGAAATTAGCGATTGAGTAAATACAATTTTACCTTTTTGTTTTCTACTACTATTTGCCAATTCGTAGGTATGCTACGGACATATTCGGGGATAGGATAGCCTATTTGGCTGAAATACTCAACGCTGTACGAGTTAATCAGTACGTACTTTTGCAGGTTTGATATTTGGTCTTTTTCTAATTCTGAAAAATCTTTGAATTGTATAGAATTGTTTTCCTTAAATTTAAAATACCAGCGGTGTCCTGTAAGCAGTTTGTCGTCGGTGTAGATGATACAAGGAGTTTGAAGTTGGGTAATGTATTTTTCAAAGATTTGTTTTTCAGCCCAATAAGCTGTTTCAGTAGGTTTGAGCATCGTATAAAGTGGATGCAGAAGTAAAATCGCAAATAAACCTAAGTCCCAAAAGGTTTTTTTGGCGAAAAGGAAATAATTTTTTACAAAAAGCCAAATTCCTAACAAAGCGTAAAGAGTAGCCGTTTTGTAGCCTACGGTACGCCAAGCCCATAGAGCCGAAAGTAACAACAACAGAGCCGTAGCCGTACAAATTTGCTTGTCCCCGAGAGCTACTGCCGTAAGCATTGCCCCCAAAGGCAATAAAAACAAAATATGGCGAGGAAACAAACCAATCGGATTGTAAGCCGAAAAATTTGTGGTCATAAACCAAAACATCAATAAGCCCGTACCAAGAGCATAGGCAGTAAAGAAAACCAAATGATTTTCTTGTTTTTTCACAAAAAACAAAAGTACAATCGCCCCCGAAAGCGTTATGATGACACTTGTATTGACAAACATCAACAAAGGTTCATAGGTGATGCGTTTGAGCGTGTAGGTAAAAGGCTTGTCGTAATAGCTAAACCCAACCGTGTAATGCCCATCTTGAATGGCTCTAAAACGAAACAAAGCATTTTCGGTAAAAATCTGATAAACAAACAAATACGAAACTAATAAAAAAATACTCATAGCAATAGCCACAAGCCAAAATTTTGAGTTTTGTTTATTTTTTAGGTCTTTGAAAAGTACAAAAAGGTAAAAGGGAATTAGGTAAATAATCAATTCTTTGCACAAAAAAGCCCAAAAATTGAAAAAGACAAATCCTAACGCTACTATCCAGTGTTTGTTTCTGTGCCACAAAAAGTACAAACCTGCCAAAACAAGCGTAGTGAGCAATACATCAGGATAAACCTTGTTAGCAAAAAAAAGCGTGTAAAAATCTAATCCGAAAAATAAAAGAGCATACAAACGGCTATTTGAAGGAAGGTGTTTTGAGAAAACATAAAACAAAAACAAACTACACAGCGTAGCCACAAGCGGAAGCAGGCAAACAGCCCATTCGTTGATACCAAAAATTTTGATACACAAAGCCAAAGGTAAAATCAGTCCCCAACGATGAGCGAAAATATCAGTATTAGCAATTTGGTATGTTCCCGAAACGATTTGTTGGGCGTAGTAAATATAGGCGTAATCGTCGTAAAAATAAAATCCATCAAAACTAAAAACCGCAAAGGCAATCGTAAAAAAAATCAGGAAACCAAAAGCAATTTTATATGAATTCGTTTTCACTTTTTATGTCTTTGTTGTAAAACAGCAATAACTTCGTCGAGAGAAGTATTTTTGGCTTCTAAAAGCACGAGGTAATGAAAGAGCAGGTCTGCAGCTTCATTTAGGAACAGATTTTTGTCATTATCTTTTGCCTCAATTACGAGTTCTACGGCTTCTTCACCTACTTTTTGGGCAATTTTGTTGATACCTTTGGCAAAAAGCGAGGCAGTGTAGGAGGTATCGGGGCTTTGCAGTTTGCGTTCTTTGATAATTTTTTGTAGATGTTCTAAAAAAGCGAGTGGATTTTGATTATCTTCGGCAAAGCAGGTGTCGGCTCCTGTGTGGCAGACAGCCCCTTGTGGTCGTGCTTTGATGAGGATAGTGTCTTGGTCGCAGTCAATTTTAATATTTTGCACATACAAGAAGTTGCCTGAGGTTTCACCTTTTGTCCAGAGGCGTTGTTTGCTACGGCTGTAAAAAGTAACGATTTTTTCGGTTTGTGTCTTTTCAAAGGCTTCTTGGTTCATATAGCCAAGCATCAGCACTTTTTGGGTAAAAGCATCTTGAATGATAGCGGGTAATAAGCCTTCGGGGCTTTTGCTAAAATTTAAAGTCATCTTTTCTTTACTCTTTACTCCTTATTCCTTACTCTTTATTCCAACTACAAAACCTCAATAGAAGAGGCAGTAGGGGCAATTTTTTTCTTTTTTCTGACTTTATCAAGCACAAAATCTACTCTACCGAGCCTGATACCAGCCCAACCTACTTGGTTGATGAGTGTGGTGTGTCCGCTGGCGTGGGTGATTTTGTCGGGTTGGTCTAAAAAGGTGTGTGTATGTCCGCCGATAATAAGGTCGATACCTTCAACTTGTTGAGCCAAAGTTACATCAGAAATTTTGGGTTCGTTCTCGTATTTGTAGCCTAAATGCGAAAGACAAATGATTAAATGGCACTTTTGAGATTTGAGGGTTTGTACCATTTCTTTGGCAGTGCCTATGGGGTCTAAATATTTGGTTTGCCCGAAAAGTTTATCTAATACTAAGCCTTTTAGTTCTATGCCCAATCCGAAAACGCCGATTTTGATGCCTTGTTTTTCAAAAATTTTGTAAGGTTGGAAAGCATTTTTCAAGCCTGCCTCACCTGAAAAATCGTAGTTGGCTATTAGGTAAGGGAACTGAGCGATTGAAAGCATTTTCTCGATACCTGCGATACCGTTGTCGAATTCGTGATTACCGAGAGTGGCGGCTTCGTAGCCCATTTGGTTCATTAGTTTGAGTTCTACCTCTCCGCCAAAAAAATTAAAATAGGGCGTACCCTGAACAATATCCCCTGCATCGAAAAGTAGTACATTGCTTTCTTGTTGTCTTATTTTTTTGATAAGTGCGGCACGGCGAGCCATTCCACCTAAGCCACCATTTTTTCTGCCGTCGTTGGGAAAAGGCTCAATTCGCGAGTGCATATCGTTGGTGTGCAGAATAGTAATCTTGATGACATCACTTGCCTCAGCCCAAAGTAAATCTGGATTCAGGGCAAAAGCCGTAGTTCCGATAAGGGTTTTTTGGATAAAATCTCTTCGGGTAATCATTTGGTATTTTGATTAGGCATTTTTTAGACAGAAAAACAAGGTCTGGTGAAATAGTAAAATTTCTTGTTGTTCGGAAATACAGAGCAAAAGTATGTTTTTTGTTGTATATTCACAAAATAATAGTGCAAAACTTAACACCTACCGCATAGTAGGGGTAACATAATACACTCTCTTGTAACAGCTCTTACGAGTAGTAGTACAAGCCGTAAAGACAAAAAGAAATAGCAAAAAGAATAAAAAAACCTTTTTCATTGTTGTAGATTTGGTAGTAAAATTGCTTTTTCAATTTTTGTACCAAACTTTCGGCAGATGAGAAAAATTAGTTTCAGGCGAGAAATACGTTGGCTGTACAGACACATTTGGCTACCTTTTGTTTCGGTTTTTTGGTTTTCTTTTCCTGTTCAACTGCTACTGCTCAATATTCGTAAAAATCACCTGCTTGTTTTGCTATGGATACTGCTCATAGGCATTGTAACCGATGCAGTAGGTAGTATGATAGGACTTTCATATCTTTTTTTAGAACCCGAATACATCAATCGCACCAATGCTTGGAGTTTGTTTATCGTAGGAATTACGTTGGGGGGCTTTACGATGTCGTATCATATCAGTTGTTACATTCTCGACGCTCACCGATTTGGCTTTTTAGGACATCTGAAATATCCTTTTTTTAAATTCTGTATCAACAATAGCTTTTTCCCTTTGGCGTTCCTGATTACGTATTTGTGGGAATTTGTTGTTTTTGAACGTGAAAATGCCTTAGAAAATGAAGCTGAAATTTGGTGGAACGTAGCAGGGCTATTAGGTGGTTTTTTGCTGATGTGTGGCTTTTTCTTTTTCTATTTTTACGTTACGAATTTAGATATTTTCAGGGTTGTAAAAAAAGTAAGTGAAGGGCTAAACGTACAGATACGCAAAACCAAAATAGCTCGTATCAATATCAAAGAACGCTACGATGCGGCACGCCGAGATAAAATAAGAGTAGATTATTACTTCGCTCACCCTTTTTCGTTCCGAAAAGTAACCGAAATCATCGGCATAGACAAATTAACTCTGATGAAGGTTTTTAACCAAAATCATTTCAACGCCGTTGTCATTCAATCAACTATTTTTATTGCTGTGATGATTTTGGGATATTTTGAAGAAAATCCGTATTTTCAGATACCTGCGGGGGCAAGTTTGGTGCTACTACTTACGCTACTTGTGATGTTCATCGGGGCTTTTACGTTTTGGCTCAAAAATTGGGTAATCACTTCGCTGATTGTGTTTGTTTTATTGCTCAATCATATTACCAAAAAAGAATGGTTCAATCAAGCCTACGAAGTGTATGGTATCAATTACGACACTATCCGTCCCGAATACTCTACCCAAGCCGTAAGAGAAGCCGTAAATGATGAAAATTTCAGAAACGATTACCAAGAAATGCTCATTACCTTAGAAAATTGGCGAGCCAAATTTCCCCAAAAAAAAGCTCCGAAAATGGTTTTCATCTGTACAAGTGGCGGCGGACAAAGAGCCTCCGTCTGGACGATGCGAACTTTGCAGTATGTAGATAGCGTATTGGGGGGCAATCTGATGAATCACACCATTCTTATCACAGGGGCTTCGGGCGGTATCGTAGGGGCGGCGTATTTCAGAGAATTGTACCTACGCAGACAACAAGGCGAAAATATTGATATTTATGCCAACGAATATTTTGAAAACATCGCTCGCGATAACCTCAATGCCATTGCGTTCAGTTGGGTAGTGAATGACATATTTTTTCGTTTCCAAAAATTTAATTACAAAAACCGAACTTACTTCAAAGACAGAGGCTATGCCTTCGAACAACAACTCAACGAAAATACCGATGGCGTAATGGATAAAGCTCTTTGCGAATACAAAGAACCCGAAATGCTCGGTACTATCCCGATGATGATACTTTCGCCTACGATTGTAAATGATGGACGCAAACTCATCATCTCACCGCAAAAAATGTCGTTTATGTGTACGCCCAGCATTTTTCAAACTCGCTTTCTCAACCAAAAAACCAAAGGGATTGAGTTTTTACGTTTTTTCAAAGACCAAGACAGCCAAAACTTGCGTTTTCTGAGTGCCTTGCGTATGAGTGCTACTTTTCCATACGTTGCCCCCAACGTAAAACTACCCAGCGAACCCGAAATGCAAATTATGGACGCAGGTATTTCCGACAACTTCGGCGTAGAGGTTGCCGCTCGGTTTATTTATGTGTTTAAAGATTGGATACAAAAAAATACTTCGGGCGTAATTATTGTTTCCATTAGAGATACGCAAAAAAATAAACCTATTGAAAAGCAAATTCACCCTTCGCTCTTTCAAAGACTTTTTACGCCTCTCGAAGGTATTTATATGAACCACGAATATATGCAAGACATCAACAACGATAACCTGCTCGAATATGTGCAGGGAAGTTTGGGAAAAACCAAAATGCACCGTGTAGAATTCGAGTACGTACCTATTTCAAAAAATCTTGACGAAATCCACAAAGCCTTAGAAAACCCTGAATTGTACCAAAAACCTCAAAAAATCATTATAGAGCGGGCTGTTTTGAGTTGGCATCTTACTAAAAAAGAAAAACAAAGCCTCCACCGAACTATTTTTGAGTTACGCAATCAGAGTTCGTTGAGATATTTGGCGGCATTGCTTGGCATACAAATTTCGTAGCTACCTTCCAAAACCTACTACTTCACGCACACGAGCAAGCGTAGCCTCGGCAATTTTGCGGGCTTTGGCTTCACCTTTTTCCAAAATTTCGTTGAGATGTTTGGGATACTGCATCAGTTCGGCAAAGCGTTTGCGTTCTTGGTGATATTTGGTTTCGATGAGTTCTTGAAGGGCTTGTTTGGCGTGTCCGTAGCCGTAGCCACCTTTCAGATAATTTTCACGCATTGTTTGAATTTGCTCGTTGCTGGCGATTAAGGAATATAATTTGAAAACATTGCAAGTATCAGGATTTTTAGGAGCTTCCAAAGGCGTAGCGTCTGTTACAATTCCACTGATTTGTTTTTTAAGTTCTTTACTGGGTAAGAAAATATCAATGAAATTTTTATACGATTTACTCATTTTTCTGCCATCGGTGCCGGGTATTGTCATTACTTCCTCGTTGATTTTGGCTTCAGGGATAACGAAAATTTCTTTTTGGTAATGATGGTTGAATTTTTGGGCAATATCGCGTGTAATTTCTAAGTGCTGTTGTTGGTCTTTGCCTACGGGGACAAAATTGGCATCATAGAGTAAAATATCTGCCGCCATCAGCACGGGGTAATCAAACAAACCTGCATTTACATCTGCCAAATTATCGGATTTGTCCTTGAACGAATGAGCATTGGCAAGCATCGGGTAAGGCGTAAAGCAATTGAGATACCACGTAAGTTCGCAGACTTCGGGCAGGCGAGATTGGCGGTAGAAATAATTTTTCTCGGTATCAAAGCCAAAAGCCAGCCAAGCGGCGGCTACGGCATTGGTATTTGCAATGCGTTCTTGGGCATCTTTGATGGTCGTGAGTGAATGTAAATCGGCAATGAAGAAGAAAGATTCGTTTGCAGGATTTTTGGACATCTCGATAGCAGGCAGAATAGCCCCCAAAAGATTTCCCAAATGAGGTCTGCCCGAACTTTGAATACCTGTAAGAATACGAGCCATTTTTTTCTGAATTAAGGTTTAACAAAATCAAACAAATATTTGCATTTCCCTAAAAATCTGACACAAATTCGCAAT
>Ga0308393_1000180_pt1 | contig 35219 bp, 30 predicted proteins | sample Hotspr2Sampleee2_FD_202364 | JGI IMG/M metagenome (GOLD analysis project Ga0308393, IMG submission 202364) | Hot spring phototrophic mat microbial communities from Mushroom Spring, Yellowstone National Park, Wyoming, United States - 20050630_ee2 ... | reverse complement strand
TTATTTTGCAAATATGCCGAGATTTTTCTAATATTGCAGGCATCTAAACAAAACCAATGCTTATAGAGGAAAATGTTTCGCTGAAAAACTATCACACTTTTGGTATTGATGTAAAAGCTCGTTACCTGATACACTGCTCTCATATTCACGATATTTGCGATGCGATACAATTTCAAAAACAACAAAATTTACCTTTGCTGATTTTGGGGGGCGGAAGTAATTTGCTTTTTACGAAAGATTTTGAAGGGCTTGTGCTGAAAGTGAATTTGTTGGGAAAAGAAAAAATCCAAGAAATTGGGGATTATGTTTGGGTAAGAGCCGCCGCAGGCGAAAACTGGCACGATTTTGTACAATACTGCATTGAAAATAATTGGGGAGGGATAGAAAATTTATCGCTGATACCAGGCACCGTCGGTGCCGCTCCTATGCAAAATATTGGGGCTTATGGAGTAGAAATAAAAGATACCTTTTCGTATCTTGATGCTTATCATATTGCTACGGGGCAGATTCATCGTTTTGGCAATGCAGAATGTAGATTTGGCTACCGAGAAAGTATCTTTAAGAACGAGGTGAAAAACCAATATATTATTGTTTCTGTGGTTTTCAAACTTTCTAAAAAACCTAAGCTAAATTTTTCTTACGGAGATATTCAAAATGTGCTGAAAAGTAAAAATCAAATTCCTTCTATTGCAAATATCAGCGAGGCAGTGATAGAAATCAGAAAAAGCAAATTGCCTAATCCTGCCGAAATAGGCAATGCAGGCAGTTTTTTCAAAAATCCGTTTGTTGCAAAAACGCATTTGCAAGAGTTGCAGAAAGAATATCCTTCTATGCCATTTTACGCTACCGAAGCCGAAGATATTTTTAAAGTGCCTGCTGCTTGGCTCATTGAGCAGTGTGGCTGGAAAGGCTACCGCAAAGGTGATGCGGGCGTACATAGCAAACAAGCACTTGTACTCGTAAATTATGGAAACGCACAAGGCAAAGAAATTGCCGATTTATCCGAAAAAATAAAAAAATCGGTGCAAGAAAAATTTGGTATAACTTTGCATACGGAGGTTAATGTCGTTTGAATGACTTTGCTGAGGGTAGGAAGCAGGAAGCAAGAGACAGGAGACATGAGACAGGAAGCAGGAGACAGGAGACAGGAGACAGGAGACAGGAAACAGGAAACAGGAAACAAGAAACTCACTGATAACTGATATGCGATACGTTTTTCTTTTACATTGTTTTTTTACGTTTTCTTTTTCGCAAGCTCAAATCAAACTGCAAAAGATGAAACCTACTCCGGGCGTAACAATGCTGATGCCCGAAGGCTTTACGCTGATGAATGATGATATGCTTGCTAAAAAATATTTCAGTCCTAAAAAGCCAACTGCAATGTACACCGATGCTTCGGGAGAGGTAGATTTGGGCATAAATTTTACCAACAATTACTGGCAAGAGCAAGATATACCTATGCTCAAAGACCTCTACAAAGGCAGTTTGAGGGCAAATTATACAAAAGTTGAGTTTTTACAAGAAAATATCACTCGTATCAACAAGCGTGATTTTGTAGTTTTAGAATTTGTAGGGATTGTAAGTGATGAAGATAGTAAAGCTAATGCTTTGGGTAGGAAAAATCAAATTTCTAAGTATAATTACTTGATGTACACTGTGGTAGAGAACAGAATTGTAGTGGTGAATTTCAACTGCCCGACGAAATACCAATCGCAGTGGCAGGCTCTTGTTCCGAAAATAATGGAATCGGTGAAAATACGAAATCTCAAAGAAAATGCCGAGCCAAAACCAAAGAAATGAAGATTTGAAATATATGGAACTTGCCTATCATTTAGCTTTGCAGGCGTATGCAGAGGGCGAAATTCCTGTGGGGGCAGTAGTAGTTGCTCAAAATAAAATTATTGCCAAAGCCTACAACCAAACCGAAAAACTCCAAGATGTAACCGCACACGCAGAAATGCTTGCTATCACGGCGGCGGCAAATCATTTAGGAAGCAAATACCTGACCAATTGCACATTCTACGTAACCTTAGAACCTTGTGTGATGTGTGCAGGGGCACTTGCGTGGTCGCAAATTGCAAAACTCGTTTTCGCAACCCCTGATTTACATAGAGGTTTTTCTAAATATGGTCATCTGCTGCACCCCAAAACGCAAATCGTTTCGGGCATCATGCAACAAGAAGCCGAAACCTTGCTCAAAAAATTCTTTGCCGAGATGAGAGAAAAAAATTAACCACACTCACTAATATCAAATATCAAGTGAGTGTGGTTGGGTCTTTCTGTAAAAAACTACTGCCTTACTAACCTTTCTACAAAAGTTTTCTCGGTAGTAATAATCTTGAAGTAATACTTTTTGTTGGAGTTTGGTATTTTGGTGGAATGCTTTTTTGATTTCATCAAATTTTTTTTGGCTAATTTTTTCCCGTTGCATCATTGCGGCAATCTCGGTATCATATTTTTCTTTTTGGATAAGTTGTTTGAGTTTTTCGCGGTCTGTTTTTTCTTTTTCCGAAAGTTCTACTTTTCTGCCTAAGGCTTCGGCTTGCAAGATTTCGGTCATTCGTTCTTCGCTGAAACAGGTTTGGGGTAATAATTTCTGCATCGCTTCCAAAGGATTGAAAGGGTGGCTAAGTATGTAGTCATACACTTTGTAAAAACTCAAAAGTTCGGCATCAGAGAATTTGGTATTTTGTCCAAAAGCCGTCAAGGAAGCACTTAGGAGAAATAATACCGCACAAATTTTGCTTTTCATAAAAAGATAAACTAAAAGTTTAGATAATTGTATGCAAACATACTAAAAAGATTGTATATTTCAAAGTTTAAGTTGGATAAAATTGTAAAAATCTGTTGCTTTGGTCGATTTTCGGTAAAAAGATAGAAAAGTACCCCTTTTTGTGAGGCTTGCTTTGACTTGCTGGCAGTGGCTTTACGGAAATTCAGAAAAAAACATCTTTCTTCAGGTGCAATTTTGAGTACAAAAATTACAAGAAGTAAAATAAAAATGCTATTTTGCAGGCAGACTGATACATATATCTTAAAATTATGAATGAGTTTTTTGATGACAATTTTGACGATGATAGCCCCAAAGATTTAGAAACTCTTTTGGCGAATTATCGCAACAATCCGACGGACTATTACGCTGTTACAGATTTGGCTTATTATTACCTTGATGAGGAGTTGTACGAGGAAGCTATCAAATATTTTGAGGAGGCTCGTAAAATAGACCCTGAAAATATTGAGCCTATTGAGCAATTGGCGTTTGCGTATCGGGAGCTGAGAGATTTTGAAAAAGCATTAGAATACTATTACCTTGCCGATAAATTAGAGCCAAACGAAAACTGGATACTCAAAAATATCGGTTGGTGCTTGTCTTCGATGGGCAGGTATGCCGAAGCCTTAGAGTACCATATTCGTGTCAATCGTTCAGAGCCTAATGATGCGTGGAACTTGCGTAATTTGGGCTGGTGCTATCTGAAATTGCAAGAATACGAATTAGCATTGCAATACCACCTCAAATCTGATGAATTTGAACCAAATAATGCTTGGAATTTGGGCAAAATAGGCTACTGCTACGGACAGCTCAAAGATTTTGAAAAAGCCTTGACGTATCATCTGCGAGTAGCCGAATTAGACCCAACCGATGCGTGGAATTTGAGTAATGCGGGCTGGGCTTACTCTTCGCTCGGTAATTTTGAAGAAGGACTGAAATTTCATCTCAAAGCCTATAGCATTGACACTGAAGACGCTTGGAATATTAGTCAGATTGGCTGGTGCTTGTCCTCGATGGGCAGATACGCCGAAGCCATAGAGTATCATCTTAAATCTTATCAGCTAAATCCTTATGACTCCTGGAACATAGGCAATATGGCTTGGTGTTACGGAAAAATAGCACAGCACGAAGAAGCCCTCAAATGGCACTTAGAAGTTGAAAAACTCCATCCCAACGACGACTGGAACTTAGGAAATATCGGTTGGAATTATCAGAAACTCGGACAATACGAAAAAGCCCTCTCGTATCACCAAAAAGCATATACACTCAATCCAAACGATGCTTGGAACGTAAGGCAGTTGGGTTGGTGTTATTTTATTCTCGGAAATTTAGAACAAGCAACTTTTTATTTAGAACTTGCCGAAGACCTTTCGCGAAATGGCTTGGTGCTATTGATGCTCGGACACGTTTATCTGTGTAAGAGAGAAAAAGAAAAAGCAAAACTCTATTACTTGGAAAGTATCTTGCTTGCCCCCGATGAAGAAACCTTCCTGAAAGATTTTGACAACGACTGGCAATGGGTGAAAAAGTTTAGTGTAATGGAACAAGAGTTTCAGACTATCAGAAATACAGCCTTAGAGCATCGCAGAAGCAATCAGGCTATCATGCAAGCAGTAGAACAAAACGATATAGTTTCATTAGTCCGAATGGCAGAGGAAAATCCTAAAAATTTTACGCTTCATTACGAAATTGGTAATTATTACAAAAACAAAGAACGAAACTACGATTTGGCTTTGCAATATTATCTCAAAGCTGAAAAAATTAACCATAAACATTCCAATTTAATCGAAGAAATCGCTCTTTGCTATCGAGAAAAAGGAGATTTGAAAAAAGCAGGCGAATACTATATCAAAGCCGACCGCCTCAAACCTAACAACACTTGGATATTGAAAAATATCGGCTGGTGTTTGTCTTCGCAAGATAAATACATTGAGGCTCTCGAGTATCATTTAAAAGTATTTGAACTCAATCCTGCCGATGCTTGGAATTTGAGCAATACAGGCTGGTGTTATCTCAAACTCAAAGATTTTACCAAAGCCTTAGAGTTTTTGCTCCTTGCCGAAAAAAGAAATCCTCACGACGGCTGGACTTTGGGAAAAATAGGTTGGTGTTATTACAAATTAGGAAATTACGAAAAATCTTTGGAGTATCATCTGAAAGCTCAGGCAAACAACACCACCGAACCCTCTTGGAATTTGGGCAGAATAGCTCAGTGCTACTTGGCTCTCAAAGACTTGGAAAAAGCTCAAACCTACATTGCCGACTGTTTGGCTTTGGAAGATGAACCTTATTTTAGGATTGTAGCAGGGCATATCTGGCTTTGCTCGCAAAAAATAGATGAAGCCTACCGAAATTACAAAATTTCTTTGTACAGATACGGCTCTTGGGAGGCTTTCCTGAGCGATTTTGATATAGACAGGCAGTCTATTCTCAAATATCAAATAAGCGAGCAGAGACTTGCCGAAATCATAACTGACCTAAAAAATATCTACGATAGCAGAACAGATAATAATTTTGAAGACACCCCCCGCTACGACCGAGACCGTTAGGCTCAAAAAAAAAAAAAAAATAAATTTTTGGTTACAATTTTCTTTTTCTTCGTATTTATTATTAGTAGAATAAAAATTTAATCTGTTAATTTTATGAAAAAAAACTTATTACTAGGCACTTGCCTTGCCATTGTAGCTACGCAATTGTCGCATGCCCAGGGTGTAGGAATCAATGATGATGGTTCTATGCCTAACAATTCGGCAATGTTGGATGTGAAATCTACCAACAAAGGTTTGTTAATCCCTCGTATGACGGAGGCACAACGTACTGCCATTGCCTTACCTGCCAATGGCTTGACCGTGTATCAGACCGATGCGGGTGCTTCGGGAACAGGCATCGGTTTTTGGTATTATGACGTAAGTGTATGGAGAAAATTAGAAACAGGCTGGCGACTTACAGGTAACGCAGATACCGTAGATGGCACAAATTTTCTGGGTACTACCGACAATAAGCCGCTGAATTTCCGTGTTAATAACCAAAAATCGGGGCGTATCGGATTGGCAGGCGACGGTAGTACATTCTTGGGCTACCAAGCAGGAAGTAATGATGATTATTCAAATAGGCAAAATACCTTTATAGGTTATCAGGCAGGTTCTTCCAACACTACGGGATCTCGTAACACTGCCAATGGTTATCAAGCACTTTTTTCCAACACGACGGGAGGTAATAACACTGTCAATGGTTATCGAGTACTTTTTTCCAACATTACGGGATCTCGTAACACTGCCAATGGTTATCAAGCACTTTTTTACAACACTATGGGATCTCGTAACACTGCCAATGGTTATCAAGCACTTTATTACAACGAGACGGGAGATGATAACACTGCCTTAGGAAATATGGCAGGTAGGGGTGATTCCGATGTAAGCTTCACTCAGTGTACTTTCATAGGTAGTAATTCTTACCCTGAGGTAGCTCGTACCAATGTAACTATGCTGGGGTATGGTATACTTAACGCCCAATGCACAGGAGATAACCAAGTTTTACTCGGAAATACAGCAGTTTTGGAAATTAGGGCGGCAGTTACAGGTATTACGGCATATTCGGATAAGCGTTTCAAAAGCAATATTTCTGAAGATGTGAAAGGTTTGGATTTCATAATGAGGTTGCGTCCTGTAAGCTACAACACAAATCCTGAGATTTTACATCAAATCTGGGGAACGCCCGATAGCTTAGTGAAAAAAATAGACCACAGCCAAATCAAAAATACTCGTTTCATAGGCTTGCTTGCCCAAGAAGTACACGAAGCAATGAAACAAAGCGGCTACACTTCTTTCACGGGTATTGATATTCCTCGTAACGAAAAAGAAGTGTATAGCCTGCGTTACGTAGATTTTATAATGCCTATGATAAAAGCTATCCAAGAACAACAATCAATGATTGAAGCCCAACAAAAAGAAATACAAACCCAAAAAGCACAAATACAGAATTTAATACAAGAAAATGAAACCCTTAGAGCACAAAGAACTGAAATCGAGAAAATGAAAGCTGAAATAGAAGCAATTAAAGCTCAAATAATGTTAGATAAACCACAAGAGGCAAATGCCAAAAAGAAATAGATAGAGGTTGTTTAGGATTGCGTAAGATTTCCAGTCAAAGATGTATTTTTAGGTGTCAAATCCAAAATACTCTTTTTATGGAAATCTTACGCAAAGATATAATGATATATCATACTTCAAATATTCTGTCTTTCCACCTGATTTTCAAGGGAATAAGGTAGTAAATCGGTAAAATGATGCTTAAAAAAGCCAAATACATTTCATACAAGCCAAATGCCCAAATGAATTTAGTTTTACCAATGATTTTCAGAAATTTATGCAAAGCTACGCTCTGCCAAAACAATTTGATAGCAAATAATACGAAAATACTTTGCCTCGATGCAACTTGCATCAAAATCGTTAGCAAAAAAAGAGGATAAAAACCTACTCTTAACCAAAGGTATGTTTGGGCTATCCAATGAGTTTGTAATGCCCCTCGCATCCAACGTTTTCTTTGTTGTAAAAATCTGCCAAAATTATCAATGGCTTTAGTTTCAGCCATTACCCGATGGCTAAAAGCCTGATAAAAAGGCTTTCTGCCCTCAATTGCAATTTTTTTGAAAAGCATAAAATCCTCTACCAAGGTGGGGGGCATATTTTCGTAGCCACCTGTTTGCAAATAGGTGGCTCTGCGAACTGCCATATTGTTGCCCATAGCTGTTAGGGGCAAACCGAAATAACTGAACATTTTGGCAGTCGCCAAAGCAAAAGTCCAATCAAGGGCTTGTAGGATAGCAAAAATTCCTTTCCCTTTTACCCAAGTAAAACCTGTAATGATTTCACTTTTTTCACCTTCGGTAAGCATATTTTCTATCCAATCGCTTGGCACTTGTACGTCGGCATCAGTAACGAAGAGCCATTCGCCTTTGGCTTTTCGGGCAAGTTGAGCAAGTACATTCGCCTTAGCAATAGCCGTACCGATTTTCTCTTTTACCTGAATAACAGCAAATTGTGGCTTATCTTTGATAAAATTCTGAACAATGTTTAATGTATTATCAGTGGAATTGTCATCACCTATCAAGATTTCAACGTGTGGATAGGAAAGTTTTGCAAGGCTATGAAGGCAAGCGAGTATGTTGGCTTCCTCGTTACGAGCGGCTACCAAAATACTCACAAAAGGCATTTTAGGAAGTGTTTTAGTTTTCTCCTTACGAATTTTCAGCCAAGCCAGCCAATCGGATAAAATGCAAAAACAAGTACAGCAAAGAAATAGATAAAACATTCATTCCAAAATCTAACTCAACGACACAAACGAATCAGCAATAAATACAAAATCAGTCCCGACACAAACGCCCCCACAAGTCCCCAAAAAATAAATTGCCCCGCCAAAGTAATACCCAACAAAGCCAAAATCAGCCAATACAACAAAAATGCAAACAAACCACAAGCTAAAATAAAACTTGTAAGTCCTAAAATGCCTCCTACAATGAATGAAGTAATAATCGCAAAAAGTGGTACAATATAAATAACGTACAAAATAATGAGAAAAGCACTTTTAGGCGGTTTGGTGAGTTCAAACATTTCTACGCCCAAAGTAATCAGTTGCAAAGGTTCTTTCAGAAAGCACCCTAATTTTTGCAAAGACCTGTTCTTTGGCGGTAGCGAGTCTGTGCTAATTTGTTTTTTTAAATTTCTTTTTAGGGCAATGCTTTTCTGTGCGTTTCGGCTTCGCTCAACGCACAGAGAGTTACATTTTTTGAAAAAGTGCTTTTTTGTAGGTATATGAATTTCTTTAAACTTCGGACTTTCTACAACCTTTATTTTGCTGATTTCTACTTTGTGCGTTACTTTTGGTTTTTCGGGTTCTAGGTTTTTATTTTCTTGGTTTTCTACGATTATCTCTTCTCCCAAAAATACATTTTCCATACGTGTTTGGGCTTCATTTTGGGCTTGTAGAAGGCAAACATTGCAAAAAATAAAAGAAAAAATAAAAATTGATACTTTCATATCAGTCTTTGAAATCAGGTTTTTGTTTTTGCATTTGTGCGATGATAGCAGTTTCCACATCTTGGCTCATCAATTGTGAGGCATTCCAATTAGCGATAAAGTCAAGCCCTTGACTTACGCTATGGTCGCGGCTATGCAATAAAGTTTTTTTGATGCCTCGTACCACCAAAGGCGATTTTTCGGCAATATGTTCGGCAAGTTTTTGCACCTGCTCAAGCAAAATTGCTTTGTTTTCCCAAACATTATTTACCAAACCTACGCTTTTGGCTTCTTGAGCAGACATTTTGCGGGCTGTGTAGGCAAGTTCGGCGGCGATGCCCGCAGGAATAATTTTTGGCAAACGTTGTAATGTTCCCAAATCTGCAATAATTCCCATATCTACTTCTTTCACGCAAAAATAAGCCTCATCAGAGGCAAAACGCATATCGCAGGCACAAATTAAATCTACACCACCCCCCACACAAGCTCCGTGAATAGCGGCTATTACAGGCTTACGGCATTTTTCTACCGAATTGATACCTTCTTGCAGATTACGCACAAATTGATAGATTTTTTCGGCGGCTCTGCCTGTCTCTAAACCCGAAATATCTTGCTTAACTTGCATCAGCATAGCCAAATCTATGCCCGAAGAAAAATTTTTACCTTCACCATACAAAACAATCACTCTTGTTTGTGTATCTTCATCTAACATTTTCAAAGCCTCTGGCAATTCTTGCCAAAAGTGGCTGTCCATTGCGTTGGCTTTTTCGGGGCGATTAAGCACAAGATATGCTAAATTTTGTTCTTTTCGTACTTGTATAGATTTAAAATCGTTCATTTGAAGTGTAGTTTTCAAAAGGCAATTAACGAAAAAAAGCAATCAAGAAAAAGCATTTTTTTAATTCCTTTGTTTTTTTCTTATCTTGCAATGTTTTTTCAATAAGGTATGAACGACAGAGATAAAATTTTGGGAGCGATTCAGAAAGCCCTGCTGAAAAGTACAGAAAAAAAAGCCCCCAAACCCGATTTTACAGCACCTATTTACACGCCACCCAGCACCGACGATTTAGCCATTCTTTTTGCAGAAAACCTGCGTGCTATACAAGGTGATTTTTGCTTTTGCGAAGATGAAAAAGATTTTTTGATAAATCTTATAGGGTTAATTAAGCAAAAAAAGACTAAAAATGTTTTTGTTTGGGAAAAAGTTCTGCAAGATATACTAGATTTAACAGACATCAGCTACTACAAAGATGATACAAACTTCAAAAGTGCCGATATTGGCATTACGACCTGCGAAATGCTAATTGCTCGTGATGGAGGCGTTTTGGTGAGTTCTCGACAGAGGGCAGGCAGAAGGCTTACCATATTCCCACCTATACATGTAGTTGTAGCTTTTACTTCGCAGTTGGTTTATGATGTAGAAACTGCCTTGCAAAAAATGCGAGAGCGTTACAAACCAATGCCTTCGATGCTCTCGTTTATCAATGGACCCAGCCGCACAGCCGACATTGAAAAAACCTTAGTCTTGGGAGCACACGGACCCAAAGAACTGCACGTTTTTCTGATAGAAGACCAAATAAACGATTTATCGGAATGAAACCGCAAATAAAAAGTATCTATCAAGGCGATTTACGAACCCAAGCCACTCATTTAGCTTCCAACGAAAGCATCATCACCGATGCCCCCACCGACAACAACGGCAAAGGTGAGGCATTCTCACCCACCGATTTGGTGTGTGCCGCCTTAGGTAGCTGTATGGCTACGATCATGGGAATTACCGCCCAAAGAGAAAATATCAGTCTGCAAGGATTAACTTGGGAAACTACCAAAATAATGACTAACTCGCCTCGTAGAATTGCAGAAATTCATATCACCTTCACTTTTCCTTTTGGGCAAAAACTTTCTGATAAAGAAAAACAGAAGTTAGAAAACGCCGCTCGTAGTTGCCCTGTGGCTCTTAGTCTTGCAGCAGAAATAAAGCAAATTCTTACTTTTCACTATTTATGAAAATTTATTTTTGAAATAGCTGAAAGAAAAAAACTTTTTCTTTACACACCACTTTTTTGGTAAAAACGTTATTAGATTAGTTTTTCAAAATCTAATAAACAAATGAGGTCTTTCCTATTTTTCGTATTTATTTCGGTGGCTTTTCTTGCGATACAGGCTTGTAGTTCGGGGAATGGTAAGGACAAAAGCCAAGCCGTGAAGAAAGAAGACTCCCCTGTACCTGTGGAGGTGCTTATTGCCAAGAAAACCTCTTGGACAAGTGCATTGGAGGTTTCTGGCAACTTGCAAGCAGGCGAATTTGTAGAAATTCGCCCCGATGCTTCGGGTAAATTGGTTTTTCTGAATATTCCCGAAGGTAGTTTCGTAGCTCAGGGAACGGTTCTGGCACGCCTCTACAACGACGACTTGCAAGCACAACTCAAAAAATATCAGGCTCAACTGGCTTTGGCTCAAAAAAATGAAGAAAGATTGAAAAAACTTTTGGAAGCAGGCGGTATCAATCAACAAGAATACGACCAAGCTCTCAGCCAAGTACAAACCCTACAAGCCGATATAGAGTTCGTACAAGCACAGATTCGTAAAACTATTGTTACAGCCCCTTTTTCAGGAAAAATTGGCTTACGTCAGGTAAGCGTGGGAGCTTATGTGTCTCCAAATAGTGTAATAACTACTTTACAAAATACTCAAATAAAAGTAGATTTCAATGTACCCGAGCAATATCTCTCAAAAGTAAAAATAGGAGCGGCAGTTAGTGTACTTGTAGAAGGTGTAGATAGTCCTTTGGAGGCAAAAATTATCGCTTACGAACCCCAAATCAATGTTTCTACTCGTAACTTGAAAGTCCGTGCTGTGCTTAGCAATGCTCCTGTGAATGTGTTTGCGGGTATGTTTGCCAAAGTGATGCTCGGAGCGAGCGAAAAGCAAGAAAGTATCTTAGTGCCAAGCAATGCTATCATTCCTGAAACGCGTGGCAAAAAACTTGCTCTCATAAAAAATGGTAAAGTAGCATTTGCAATGGTTGAAACAGGAGCAAGAAAAGAAAGCGAAGTGCAAATTCTTAGCGGCGTAAGCGTTGGCGATACGATTGCCCTTACAGGTTTGCTTTTTTTGAAACCTAATGTTTCGGTAAGTATCAAAAAAGTAAAATAATGAAAAAAAATTACAGCACTTTTGAAAAATGTTTTGAAGAAAAGCACTTAAATTTTGAAAAAAAGCCTTTTCTGCAATTTTATTTCAAACAAAAAAATACATCTCCTATAACCTTCGCTGTTAGGCTTCGTAAATACATATAAAAACACCAAGCAAAAAATACAATTTTAAAATCATCAACCCCAAAACTATTTACCTATATGAACCTAAGTATGAATGATATAGAAAATTTGCTTTGGAGTTTTCAGAAATACGTTCCCGAAGAAAAAGTAGGACACAAAACCAAAGTTCAGCTATTAAAAATAGCTTTGCTACAAGAAATGAACCTTCCGACTTTGCAGTTGGATACCCCCCGAGACCCTTTCTCCGTGAAATGGCACGATTTGTTTGAGACAAATATGAATAAACTTAAAAGTATCTTCAGCAGTCTCGGAGCAACCCCCGAACAGATAGAAGAAATCTTGAAAGAATATGGAAGAATTTCTCATCAAAATATTTGGCGTAGAGCGTAATTTCAAAAATTGATTTCCAAAGCCCTGTTTTTCGGGGCTTTTTTTGTTGGAGTTTGTTTGAGTATTGCCTCTCAGAAACACAAAAGTATGCACGCATAATATTTTGCAAAAATGTTTTGAATTATCATTTAAAAATTGTATTTTTGAAAAAAACGAAAAATTATGACCAAAATAAAAGACAAGAAAGTGCTTGTTACAGGCGGAGCAAACGGCATAGGCAAATTGCTTGGCGAAAAGTGTTTGCGTGAAGGTGCTTCGGAATTAGTGATTTGGGACATCAATGAAAAAAATCTACAAGCTACTACCCAAGAGCTTAGGCAAAAAGGCTATACCGTACACGACTACCTTGTTGATGTTTCGGATTTAGAAGACGTTACAAAAGCGGCAACCCTCACTCTTTCGGAAGTAGGACCTATTGATATTCTTTTCAATAATGCAGGTATTGTAGTTGGAAAAAACTTTCACGAACATAGCCACACCGAAATAGAAAAAACTATCCGTATCAATGTATTGGGCGTGATGCACGTGGCACGTTGTTTTGTAGGCGAAATGATAAAACAAAAAAGCGGACACATTGTAAACATTGCTTCGGCTGTTAGTTTGCTTGCCAACCCCAAAATGAGTGTGTATGCAGGAAGTAAATGGGCGGTTTTGGGCTGGTCGGAGTCTTTGCGTTTGGAGTTGGAAGATATGCCCGGCGATTTGCACGTTACGACCGTCTGCCCCAGTTATATCAAAACAGGAATGTTCGAAGGCGTAGAAGCTCCTATTTTAGCCCCGCTCTTAGAACCCGAAGACATTACCGACCAAATCATCAGAGCCGTGAAAACCAACGAAATAGAAGTAAAAGCCCCTTGGTCGGTACATCTTATTCCCATTCTTAGAGGAATTATGCCTACACGATTGTTTGATTTAGTGATAGGTAAAGGCTTAAATATTTATAGCTCAATGGCAAGTTTTGTAGGCAGACCGCCCAGAGAAGCCATCCCCGAAAAAGAAAAAACAAAACAAAATTAGTTTTTGAAACAAAAAGGGCTTTTACTACGAAAGCCCTAATTTTTTAGCCTTGCCACTATCTCTGCGTATTGTTTTTTTTGCTCTATGACGCCTAAGTTGAGAAGGGTATCTTGCACTAATGCTATCATTTCATCGCTTACTACGTTGTTTTCAGCCCAAAGGGTTTGGTGTAACCAGTGAACAGTGTCTTCTAAATCAATTTGGTATCTTTGTGCCAAAATTTCTACAATGTGAGGTCTTTGTTTGAAGTTTTTTACATACAAATTGATTGTATCGCAAATTTCTTGCACAGCAGGCAAATGATTTTCCAGTACATCGTTTCTTACAGCAAGTACAAAACAAGCCCACGGCGTAACACATTCGTCGACGAGGCGTAGTTCGCCACTATCTACGAAAGGTTGTGTCATTACTTTTTCCCACATAAACGCATCTGCCAAACCACCTGCCAAGCCCGCCCTGATGCCCTCTAAGTTTTTGAGAGGCACAAAATTGATAGCTTTTGTGTCCCAGCCCAAGTTTTTTGCTTTCACGAAAGCCATCAGATGCGAACCCGAACCGTATCGGCTGATAGCAAAGCGTTTGCCTGCGAGGTCTTGAATGTGCTTGTATGGCGAATTTTGGCTTACATAAATGCCCCAAGTGAGTGGCGAACTTACATACACCTTTACGATTTTAGCACCATTGCCCTTCACAATATCGGCAACGATGCCTTCGGTAAGGCAAATAGCCATATCCAAATCGCCTTCTCGCAAGGCTTTGGTCATTGAACCTGTGCCGCCTGCGTGGTCAATCCATTCTAAACAAATATTTTTTGCTTCAAACAAGCCCTCCTCGATGCAAAGCCTCCAAGGAAGGTTGAAATGCTCGGGAACACCACCTATTTTTAAGTGTATCATCAAATTGAGTAGTTAGACAAGAGTAGTTAGAATTAGTAGCAAGAAAAATATTCCGAGGTAAAGCCCGTGTTACCCAAAACTATTGCAAAAGATAACGCAAAATTAACTTTTTGGTTCAAAAACAAGGTAAATTTCTGCTTTTTTCGGCTAAGACTTGAAAAGCCAAAAAATCTTGTTGTATATTGCCCAAAAATTACCGAAAAATAGTAGTTTTGTGAGCAATTTTTTATCAATGGAAATAGGAAAAAATTTTTATCAGTACCAAATTCAGGCATTACTTTCCGAAAATTCTATCGCAAGGCATTGGCTCGGCAAGCACCTTAGTCTTCCGAGAATGGTAGAAATTAGGCAAATCAAAAAAAGGCTTTTAGAAACCGAAAGCCAAAAAATACAACTTCGGACGATTGCCTCTCAAAACGCCCTACTGCAACACGGACATATCCAACTCCTCTACGACTATCTGGAAGTTTCGCAAGGTATTTTTTTTATTTACGAATACTGCGAAGGCAAAACGCTTGATGAATTCCTGCAAACAAAACCTTCCGAACAAATCAGAAAAGATATTTTCGTACAAATTTTAGATGCCATCGCTTACAGCCATAGGCAAGGTGTATTGCATCTGAACCTCACTCCGCAAAATATTTGGATAACTCGGCAGGAGCAAGCAGTTGTGCGTAATTTCGGTTTTTCCATTTTTGAGCAAAATCATTCTCTTTTCACCTCACCCGAACAAAAACAAAATGCTTATACCGATACACGTAGCGATATTTTTGCTCTCGGCAGGTTGTTATCGTATTTGTTTCCAAATCCTTCGGAACATATTCAGCGAGTTATTCAAAAAGCCTGTGAACCAGAGGCGTATCGGCGTTATCAGACCTGCGAAGCAATGAAAGCCGATTTGCTAACTTCGTTCTACGTAATTTCGCACCAACAAGCCGCACCACAACCCACTAAGCCTATTACTTATGTCATCTGGTTTGCTGTATTGGCTTTGGGGGGAGTAGGCATTTGGGCTTTGTTGAGTACGTTTGTCGCTGCCGAAAGGCAAAAACCAAAGCAAATCGCCTTCAATAGCGGCTCACCTATGGTCATCAGAGATACCATTGATTACAATAAATTGGCACAGCAAAAGCAACAAGAAGAAAAAGAACGAATGGAAAAAGAAAAAGATAACAGAACCCCCGAAGAAAAACTCAAAGATAGTTTAGAAAAAATCAAAAAAGAGAAAAGAGAAGCTCGCGAAAAAAGAGCCAAAGAACGTAAAGAACAAATCCTCAAAAAAGTGATTGTTGATGGACAATTCGTAAGCAACAATCTGGGTGAGTATAAAATCAATATTGAAATTTTCAATAGCAATAAAGATATTGAACTGCAAGAGGTCATAATTTTAGTTTCTTATTATGATGCCTCGGGAAATGTAATGGATAAAGAAGAAAAAATGCTCCCCAAACTTGCTCCCAACGAGGCTACTGCTATTGAAGTAGTCAAAAAAATAAATCCTGCTCGCTTTACTTGTAAAATAAAAGATGCTAAATTGCCCCCCGACCCCAACGAAAATGAGGAAGAATAAAAAAACAAAATCTTAATAAAAATGCAAAACATCAGAAAATTGCTTATTGGATTGCTTTTTTGTGGTAGCTTTTTGAAAAATTTGGCTCAAACGCCTACACCTGCCCAAGAGCAACAAGAACCTATCATTATTCGTAATGCTACCATTCACATAGGTAATGGAACTATCCTTGAACAAGGAACAATAGTTTTTGAGAAAGGCAAAATTACATTGATTGAGAAAAACCCAACCATCAATTTGCAAAAGGCTCAAATCATTGATGCAACAGGCAAGCACGTATATCCAGGATTGATTGTCCCTTCTACCACCGTAGGCTTGACTGAAATTGATGCCGTAAGAGCTACCCGCGACTTTCAGGAAGTTGGCGACTTTAACCCTCACATCAGAAGCCTCATTGCCTTCAACACTGATGCCGATATGATTCCTACCATTCGCTATAATGGCGTTTTGCTCGTACAGACAACACCACGAGGCGGTATCATCTCGGGAACTTCGTCTATAATGGAATTAGACGGCTGGAACTGGGAAGATGCTGTCCATAAAGCCGATGACGGTATTCATCTCAACTGGATACCTATGTATCGCTACAATTGGCGTGAGCAAATGCTCGAGAAAAACCAAGATAGAGCTAAAAAAATCTCTGAATTAGAAACTTTTTTTGCCGAAGCTATCAGCTACGCTCAAACTGCTAATCCCAGTCCTATCAATTTACGTTTTGAAGCAATGAAAGGACTTTTCGAAGGCACAAAAAATCTCTACATTCACGTTGAGGAAGCCAAAGAGATTTTAGAAAGTGTGCAATTTGCCCAAAGGTTTGGTGTAAAGAAAATCGTTTTGGTGGGAGCCTCCGAGGCTCATAGAGTAGTTGATTTTCTGAAAAAAAACAACATTCCTGTCTTACTTAATCGCGTACATAGTTTGCCCAATCGTGCCGATGATGAAATTGATTTGCCTTTCAGAATGCCTGCTATTTTGCATAAAGCAGGAATTTTGGTAGGTTTGAACTACGAAGGCGATATGGAAGCGATGGGTTCGCGAAACTTACCTTTTACAGCAGGCACTGCCGCCGCCTATGGACTTACCAAAGAAGAAGCTCTGATGACTGTTACGCTCAACACAGCCAAAATATTAGGTATCGATGATAAAGTTGGCTCTTTGGAAAAAGGAAAAGATGCAACGCTAATCATTTGTAGTGGCGATTTGCTCGATATGCGTGGCAACCAAGTTGAAATGGCTTTTATCAGAGGAAAAGAAATTCAACTTACTAGCAAACAAACCGAACTCTACCAACGATACAAGAAAAAATATGGGAAATAATCCCAAAAATCGCTTGAATAATACGTGTATTGTGCAATCCTGTTGTTTATCATTTTTTGCATATACACACGACTGTGTGTATTATTACCGTGTGTATATTTGTAGAGACACACGACCGTGTGTCTCTACAAAATAATACGAATAAATACGGATAAACATTGACACAATTTAATTTTCTTCCAAAACCAATTTTTCTACCAAAACATCAGCCGTTTCTTTCTCACTGACAATCTTTTTGCCTGTATAGGCTAAGAAAATTCCTTTTTCTTGCAAAAAGGCTTTATTTTTTCGCAAGTTTTCTAAACTTACCCAAGCAATTACGTACTGATAAGTGGCAGAAGCGTATTTTTCTGTAATTTCTTTCAAGCCAATTTGGGCTAAATCTTCTTCATTTTCGTAGCGGATATACACTTCTAAAAGTACCTTTTCAGTTGTTTTGGGAGGCGTTTGGTGGAAGCGTTTTTTGTATTCGTAACGATACTGATACCGCGAAGCCGAAATATCGGAAAGCACTGCCGAGCCTGTGGGGTGTCCGCCTGCTCCTTTACCAATGAAAATTTGTTTTTGCGAAAACGCCGCCTCTACAATTACGCCGTTGGTTTCGTTTTCTACATAATACAAGGGGTGCGAAGCATCAATAAATTGAGGCATCAGGAATAGAGCAATTTTGCCATTTTCGGTTTTTTCAGCGTGAGCCATCAACTTAACTTGATAACCTTTTTCTTTAGCGTATTGCAAATCTTTTAGTGAGAATTGCTCTATACCATAGTTGAACACTTTTTCAGGTTCAATCAAGATGCCGAAAGCGTGTAGGGCAATGATGCAGAGTTTGAATTTAGGGTCAAAACCGCCAACATCAAGCAAAGGGTTCGACTCGGCAAAACCTAAGGCTTGGGCTTGTTTGAGAGCCTGCTCATAGCTAAGATTTTCTTTCGTAATTTTTGTGAGAATATAATTGGTAGAGCCATTGAAAATACCGCTTACCGAATGGAGATGCTCGTTGTCGTAGTATTCTTCCAGAGTTCGGATAATCGGGATACTGCCACAAGCCGAAGCCTCGTAGAGCAAAGCAGTTTGGTGCTTGAATTGCAACTCGAGTAAGGTTGGTAAATGCTCGGCAAGCATTTTTTTGTTGGCAGTAACCACGGTTTTGCCACGCCTGAGAGCCTCGCTGACAATTTCAAATGCCTCGTCGGCATTATCAATTAGCTCTACCACCATATTGATTTCGGGGTTATCGAGAATATCGGCGGCACGAAACGTAAAATGCTCGGCAGCGATAGGACGTTGTTTTTCAGGGTGTTTAACGCAAATTTTTACGATATTCGCAGGAAAATTTGCATTCTTGTTTAAGATGTCGTAAAGCCCTTGCCCTACGCACCCAAAACCGAAAAGTCCAATTTGAAGTGTTTGATGTTTGTACATAGCAAAAAAGAATTTATTTCGTTTTTTTGTTGAAATACCTATCTGCCAATAGGATTTTTCCTTGCTTCTTTTTTGCTGTTGCAAAACTACAAAAAGTAGCGAAGAGTTCAAATAAAATCACAATTTTTTTTGTTTTTTCAAAACAGCTTTTTAAATTGCTTTACATAAATACCTCTTGAAATCTGCCACTTATGCCTACCAATGCCTTACTGATTATTGATGCTCAATACGATTTCTGCAATCCGAAAGGAGCTTTGTATGTACAAGGTGCAGATAAAGATATGGAGCGATTGGCTCGGTTTATTGAGCAGAATATTTTTCAGCTCAATAAAATTTTTTTGAGTATTGATAATCATCATTTCAACGATATTTCGCACCCAAGTTTTTGGGAAGATAAACACAAGAAAAACCCTGCTCCTTTTACACAAATTACAGCAAAAGATGTAGAAGAAAGCAAATGGAAAGCCCGTTTTGAACCTGAAAAAAGTTTGGCGTATCTGAAAGCCTTAGAACAAGACGGCAAATTTCTGCATTTCATCTGGCCTGTACATTGTTTGGTAGGTTCTTTGGGAGCATCAATTGATGAAAAAGTAATGAAAGCCGTTACGGCTTGGTGCAAAGCCAGTGGCAAAGACTATGTGGCTATTCATAAAGGTCTGTACCCCTTTTCGGAACACTTTGGGATTTTTGCGGCACAAATTCCTGATGCAAATGTTCCTGAAACACAACTCAATACCGAATTGATAGCCCAACTTAATCGCTACGATAATATTTTCGTAGCAGGCGAGGCAAAATCGCATTGCGTTGCTACAAGCATTCAACAAGCAATAGACTTTGCTCCCGAATTAGCCAAAAAAATGATAATCATTGAAGATTGTATGTCTGATGTTACAGGTTTGGGGCATTTGGGCGAGCCTATCTACCGAAAGGCAAAAGAAATTGGGATTCGCTTTGTGAAATCTACGTATAATTAAAACATCACTAAAAACATAGTATGGTGTAGTATTTGTAGTTTATCAAAAATAATATATTTTTTTGTTTTTTGTATTATCAAAATGTTTATCTTTGCATGATAGTATCCTTGATACATTCGTAAAACCAGTAAAAGTTGAACGCTACATATCGGTAGCCAAAGGTGCTAACATAGTAGAGACAAGGCATGCCTTGTCCGTACGGACAAGGCGTGCCTTGTCCCTTCTTAGGCAACATCCCGATGGCAAATAACAAAGACAAAGGCAATCTCAAACTGCCTACTGGCAAATGAGATAGAGGGCGTTGTAGTTCGCCCAATGAATATGAGTGTTTTTTTGAAATGCTCATAAATCATAAACAAATTTTATAGTACTACAAAATACTATGAAATTTGAAACTATATGATATAAAAGTTTATGCAACAAACCCTCGAACAATCGCTCAAATATCAACAATGGCTCAAATCTTTGCAAGAAAATGGCATTATACTGAAAGATGTTACACCTTTGCATTTGGTACATAAACCTAACGGAGAAATTATTTTTGCCTTCATCTCAGCCGATGCCCAAGACCAAAAAGGTGAAAAGTTATTGCCTGTTGCTTTGCTTCGTGGGCATTTTGTAAGTATCGTAACGGTGCTTATTGAAAAAGAAACCAAGCAAAAATATTTACTTTTGGTTCGGCAGTATCGCATTGCCAATGGCGAATACACCTACGAACACCCCGCAGGTATGCTCGATAGCCAAACCGACCCTTGGGCTGTCGCCACCAAAGAAATTGAAGAAGAAACAGGACTGAAAGTTCAGAAAGAACAATTACGTTTGCTCAACGAGAAGCTACTTTATACCTCGCCGGGGCTTTTAGATGAGGCAGGCTATTTGTTTGCTTGCGAAATAGAAATGTCTAAATCCGAAATAGATGCCTTTAGAGGTAAAATTGCAGGAGCAGAAGGCGAAAGAGAGTTTATCACCACGCACGTTTGCCCCATAGATGAAGCCAAAAACTTGATGAGTAGCCTTACAGCACAAATCAATTTAATGCTTTACCTGTATCCCGAGTACAAAATTTAAGCATAAAACACTTTTTCTTGGGATTTCCGAATAAAAAAGATATATTTGGCTCACAAATTTTTCTGCTTAGAGGCTAAAATTTTATTAAATCATAAATCCTACAACAATGGCTATAATTGAACAAAAAGTTCCCGCTTTGGGCGAATCGATTACCGAAGTAACCGTTGGTTCTTGGACAAAAAAAACAGGCGATAGCGTCAAGATAGACGAGGTAATAGGCGTTTTGGAATCAGATAAAGCAAGTTTTGATATTACAGCCGAAAAAGATGGCATTTTGGAAATCGTGGCAGAGGCAGGCTCTACGCTTCCTATCGGTGCGGTGCTTTGCAAAATCAATACAAATGCTACTTCGCAAACGCAAACCCAAACAAAAACAGCTAATTTGGAAAACAAAACTCAACCCGCCCAAGCAGCAACAGGCAAAGTTGTAGAAATGCTCGTAAAACCTTTGGGAGAGTCAATTACCGAAGTAACTTTGGGCAGTTGGACAAAGAAAGATGGCGATTTTGTCAGAATGGACGAGGTATTGGCTGAAATAGAGTCGGATAAAGCTACCTTCGAACTCACTGCTGAGGCAACAGGCATTTTGCGAATTGTGGCTCAGGCAGGTTCTACCCTCAAAATCGGTGATTTGATTTGTAGAATAGAAGCAACTGAAACTGCTACAAGCAACGCTTCACAACCCGCTACCGAAACCGCAAAATCTTCTGATACAGAAAGTTACGCCAAAGGACACCCTTCGCCCTCGGCGGCTAAAATTTTAGCAGAAAAAGGAATTGACCCAAAAGATGTAGAAGGTACAGGTGTTGGAGGCAGAATTACCAAAGAAGATGCCCTGAAAGCAGAGAAAAAAGATTCTCAAATCCCTGCTACTAAACAAGAAACCAAACCCGAAACTTCGCAGGTAGTACAAGTTGCAGGCGAACGCAATCAGCGTAAAGAAAAAATGACTTCGTTACGCAAAACCATTGCCAAACGCTTAGTTTCCGTAAAAAACGAAACGGCTATGCTCACTACCTTCAACGAGGTAAATATGAAACCTATTATGGATTTGCGTGCCAAATACAAAGATAAATTTAAAGAAAAACACGGAATCGGTTTGGGCTTTATGTCAATTTTCTCAAAGGCTTGTGCCATTGCCTTGATGGAATTCCCGATTATCAATGCCCAAGTAGATGGCGATTATATTGTCTATAACGATTTTGTGGATATTTCGGTGGCTGTTTCTACCGATAAGGGCTTGGTAGTGCCTGTGGTTCGTAATGTAGAACAGATGAGTTTTGCAGAAATTGAAAAAGCCATTGCCTCACTTGCCGCAAAAGCCCGAGAAGGCAAACTCACTATTCCCGAAATGACAGGCGGAACATTCACTATCACCAACGGTGGTATTTTTGGCTCAATGATGAGTACGCCTATCATCAACGCACCGCAATCGGCTATTTTAGGTATGCACAACATTGTAGAACGCCCGATGGCTGTCAATGGCGAAGTGAAAATTTTGCCAATGATGTATGTAGCCCTCTCCTACGACCACAGAATTATTGACGGCAGAGACTCGGTAAGTTTCTTGGTTCGTGTAAAACAATTGCTCGAAGAACCCGAAAGAATGCTTTTGGAAGTGTGAAACGTTTTCTGGAATACTAAATCTAAGATTGAAAGAAACAGGTGATTTCAGCTACACTCAATCACCTGTTTTTTTCGTACTACTCTCCCACCAACACAGTTAAGTGCCTCAACAAAATTAAATGCACCTTTTAATTTATAGATTTCTCGCCGAAGGCTCGAAATGACAAAATAGAACCGCATTTTAAATTTTGAAAAAGAACGACTAAAAAAGTTGAAATACTTAAGTACCTCAACAAAATTAAACGGACACTCTCATTGGTATAAAATGCTGATAGACAATTTTTTGTCTTGTCTCTTGCCTCTTGTCTCTTGTGTCTAATCACTTAGTTCCAGAAAATTACTTGCGTAACATCAGTTACGTAAATAGTTACGTTTTTTTAATTTTTTGTAAAAAAACTAAAAAAACTTTGAACATTTTTAAGTTTCCGTAGTTTTGTGAGCAAATTATTCTTAGGCGTTTAGAATGGAGACCAAAGAGCGTATTTTAGCAAAAGCAGAAGAACTTTTTATGCGATACGGCATCAGGAGTATCACGATGGACGATATTGCCCGAGATTTAGCCGTATCGAAAAAAACAATTTACCAATATTTCAAAGACAAAGACGATTTGGTGATGCACGTAGGGCTTCGCTATTTTGAGCAAGATAAAAACGAAATCTGCCAAATTACCCAAACTTGCGAAAACGCCATCGCCGAAGTAATAGAAATGAGCAAACACCTCAAAAATACACTCAAAGGCGTAAATCCGTCTTTATTTTTTAATTTACAACGCTACCACCCAAAGGCTTGGAATTTGTGGCAAGAACACAAACGCAATTTTATCATAGAGCAAGTAAAACGCAACATCAAAAGAGGAATAGACGAAAAGATTTATAGAGATGATTTAAATGTTGAAATTCTTGCAATCCTGAGGGTTACGCAAATAGAAATGGCTTTTGACAAAACAATTTTCCCCTCCGATAAGTTTGATATTCTGACTATTCAGATGACATTCTTAGAGCATTTTATCAGAGGAATTGTAACGAAGAAAGGTTTTGAAATTTTGGAAGATTGCTTCAAAAAAGAGCAGACGTTATCTTTAAATTAGAATTTTTTGCCCTCAACCAGCTATAAACTTTGTTTTACACAAATATTTTTTTATCTCTTATGAAAAAGCGAATGTTTCTTTACTTGTATTTGGGAGTAGCTATGCTTGCCAATGCCCAACAGAAGCATAGTTTCACGCTCCAACAGTGTTTAGACTACGCCTACGCCAATGCTACAAGCCTGCAAAAATCGGTGCTTGATGAGCAAATCGCCAAAGCACGCGTAAATGAAACTATCGGCATCGGCTTACCACAAGTGAACGGAACGGCTCAGATGCTTTACAATTTTGAATTGCGACCAGCTTTTTTGCCTCCTTTTTTCCTTTCGGGCAATACAGGCACGCCTCCCGACCCCAACGCCGAATTTGTGCCTGTACGTGGTATTTTTGCACCGCGTTATCAGGGAGATGTGGGTATCACGGTCAGTCAGCTTATTTTTAATGGTTCGTATTTTGTAGGTTTGCAAGCCTCACGAACTTACGCCCAATTAGCTAAAAAAAATACGCAGGCAACCAAAATCACTATCACCGAAAACGTAACCAAAGCCTATTTTTCGTTACTCGTAGCCAAAGAACGTGCCAAACTCTTAGAAACCAATCTTGCTCGCTTGGATTCACTTATTCGCGATACAAGAGCCTTAAACAAACAAGGTTTCGTAGAAAACATTGACCTCAATCGCCTCGAAGTAACTGCCAACAACCTCCGTTCCGAACAAGCCAAAGTAGAAAGACTTATACAACTAAGCAACGAACTGCTCAAATTCCAAATGAATATGCCTTCGGAAGAAGAACTTGAAATAGTTGGCACTATACGCGACTATCAGTTAGAGCAAATCCCTGACGAAATCCAAAAAGCTGACTACAAAAACCGAATAGAATACGCTACCTTAGAAACAGGTATTGCCCTTACGAAATTAGATTTGAAAAACAAAACCGTTGCCGCATACCCAAGTCTTGTGGCTATCGGACAAATGGGCTACGCTACGGGAGCAAAATTTTTTTCCAGCATAGGTGATTTCAAAAATCGTTGGCTCGGCTACGGAACCGTAGGCTTACAACTCAACATACCGCTTTTTGCAGGTATGCAACGACGTTATAGCATTGAACAAAAAAAATTAGAAATCAAGAAGTTAGAACAAGACAAACGTAGCTTGGAACAAGCCATTGACTTGCAAACCAAACAAGCCCAAATCACGCTGAAAAATGCTCTTGAAACCTTAGAAGTCCAAAAACGAAATATGGAATTGGCTCGTGAAGTGGTAAGAGTATCGCAAATCAAGTACAAACAAGGCGTAGCTACAAGCACCGATATTGTCAATGCCGAAACCGCTTACAAAGAAGCTGAAACTAACTATTACGCCGCTCTCTACGATGCCCTTATCGCTAAGGTTGATTTGGACAAGGCTTTGGGGAAAATTGGTGAATGATAAATGATGAGAGATAAATGATGAATGATGAATGATAAGTGATGAACGATGAATAAAGATGGAGACCATAAATTCCCCTCTCCTTTGGAGAGGGGTTAGGGGTGAGGTCTAAAAACATAATTAAGACAGCAGTTTGTGAATCGTATTGTTTATTGTTAAAAAAAATAAAATTCCAAGTTATATGAAACCAGCACTATTTTTTGCAATCACTTTTTTATTGGTAGCCTGTGGCAACGAAACCGATAAAAAGAAGCAGTTAGAAACGCTCAAAGCTCAAAAAAAAGAAATTGAAGCTAAAATCGCTCAATTAGAAAAAGAATTGGGAGCAACTCCTAAACTGATGAAAGCCAAAAACGTAGTAGTTACGGCTTTGCAAACAGGGAATTTCTCCAACTATGTAGAAATTCAGGGAAGAATCGAGTCTGATAGAATTATCAATGTAGGTGCCCAAGTGCCGGGCGTGGTGCAAGCTGTGTATGTGCGTCGTGGCGATTTCGTAGGGGCAGGGCAGGTAGTGGCTCAAATTGATGGCAGTCTGATAGCCAAAAATATGGCACCACTCAAAACACAAATTGAACTTGCCCGAACCGTTTTTGAAAAACAAAAATCGCTTTGGGAACAAAAAGTAGGAACGGAAGTCGCCTATTTGCAAGCCAAAACCAATTTAGAAGCCTTAGAACAACAATTAGCTACTTTGCAAGAGCAGTACGCCAAAACACGTGTAGTGGCTTCAATGAGTGGGGTGGTTGAAGATGTATATATGAAAGTTGGCGAAATGGCAAGTCCGGGTATGCCTGGCATCAAAATCGTAAATACTTCCGATTTACGTGCCGTAGCTGATGTTCCCGAAGTATATGCTTCGCAAGTAAAAAATGGTTCAGAAGTGTTGGTTTCCTTTCCCGACCTGAAAAAAGAAGTAAAAGGGCGAATCGTTTTCACGGCTCAAACTATCAATAACATTACGCGTAGTTTCAGAGTAGAAGTGGCTATCCCTTACGACAAAGACCTCAAACCCAATATGGTGGCTACTTTGAAAGTAGAAAACTATCAGCGGGCAGGAGCTATCATTGTGCCTATCAACATCATACAAAATGGCACTGATGGCAGTTATGTGATGGTTGCTGTTGAAGAAAATGGGCAAAAAGTTGCTCGCAGGCGTAAAGTAGAAGTGGGGCAAATCTACAACCGTAGTGCCGAAATAAAAAATGGCTTGCAAGCAGGTGATAAAATCATCACCACAGGCTATCAAGACCTCAACGAAGGTGATTTGATTAGTTACAAATTGTAGAAAAGCATGAAAATATTTTCAACCATAAACCTTTAAGGCTATGAACCACAAAGTAAAAGAATTTTTTGCATCAAGTTGGGCGATAGAGAATAAGACGGTAATTTATGCAATTACTATCTTTCTTATCGTTGCAGGATTGTACTCTTACGAGAAAATTCCGAAGGAGCAATTCCCCGATATTGTAGTGCCTACTATCTACATTCAGAACACCTTTGTAGGGGCTTCGCCAAAAGATATGGAAAATTTGGTTACAAAGCCTATCGAAGACGAACTCAAATCGGTGAAAGACATCAAAAAAGTTACCTCTACTTCGGTAGAAAACTTTTCTTCTATCATCGTAGAGTTCAATACCAACGTAAAGACCGAAGAAGCCAAGATGCGTGTAAAAGATGCTGTTGATAAAGCCAAACCCAAATTGCCTAATAGCTCACTACGCAAAGAACCCGTAGTGCAAGAAATTGATTTTTCGGAGTTTCCGATAATGTACGTAAATATTTCAGGCGATTTTTCTTTGGATAGGCTTAAAAAATATGCAGAAATTTTGGAGGAAAAAATCGAAGGCTTTGAAGAAATCAGAAGGGTAGATATTATCGGAGCATTGGACAGGGAAATTCAAATCAACGTAGATAAATACAAAATGGAGGCGGCGAATATTTCCTTTGGAGATATTGAGCGTGCCGTAGGTTCTGAAAACATTACTATTCCCGGTGGTACTATCCAAATGGACGGTGTGAGACGTTCGGTAAATATTTCGGGCGAGTTTAAAGATGTTGAAACACTCAAAAATTTAGTCATCAGCAGTGGTTTGGGCGGAAGCATTTATTTGCGTGATATAGCCGAAGTAAAAGATGGTTTCAAAGAGCAAGAAAGTTTTGCTCGTATGAACGGCAAACCTGTGGTTACGCTTAGCATTATCAAAAAAGGTGGCGAAAATTTAATTACTGCTTCCGATAAAATCAAGGAATTAGTGGCTCAAATGAAAGCCGAAAACAAATTGCCTTCGGCTTTGATAGTGGATTTCATAGGCGACCAATCCAAAAATACTCGTGTCACTCTCCACGACCTTATCAATACTATCATCATCGGCTTCATATTAGTAACGGTGATATTGATGTTTTTTATGGGTCCTGCCAATGCAATGTTTGTGGCGGCTTCTGTACCGCTTTCGGTGTCTTTGGCTTTCTTGATATTCCCAACTATTGGATTTACACTTAATTTTATTGTGCTTTTTGCTTTCTTGCTGGCTTTGGGAATTGTAGTTGATGATGCTATCGTGGTTATTGAAAATACACACCGCATTTTTGATAATGGCAAAGTGCCTATTAAACGTGCCGCTAAGGAAGCCGCAGGCGAGGTGTTTTTGCCTGTACTTTCGGGTACAGTTACGACGCTTGCTCCTTTTATTCCTTTGGCATTTTGGCCCGGCGTGATTGGTAAATTTATGTATTTCTTGCCTGTTACACTGATTGTAACACTGCTGTCTTCTTTGGTGATTGCCTATATCATCAACCCTGTCTTTGCCGTAGATTTTATGAAGCCTCACAGAGACCTCAACCACAAACCAAGTGGTAACTTTTTCCAAAGAAATAAAGGTATGCTAACAGTGGGGGCTATTTTTGCTATTTTCGCACTGATTTTCTACGTAGCAGGCTTTGTAGGAATGGGCAATTTTACACTTACGCTTTTTGCCCTTTTCTTGCTCAACAAATATTTGCTCACACGCATTATCTACAAATTTCAAACAAAAACCTGGCCTTCAGTACAAAATGCCTACAAACGCCTGCTCTCTTGGACACTTGTAGGCAAACGCCCTGCTTGGCTGATGGTAGGTGCAGTTGCTTTGTTTATTTTCAGCTTCATAGCCCTTGCCATACGCAAACCAATTATTGAGTTTTTTCCACAAGCAGACCCCAATTTCGTGTATGTGTATGCTTCTTTGCCTATCGGTACAGACCAAAACTACACCGACTCAGTAATGAAAGTCCTTGAAAAACGCGTCAATTCGGTGATTTATCCCGATGGCAAACCTAATCCACTTGTTACGTCTGTCATTACCAACGTAACCATCGGAGCAAGTGAAGACCAAAACGACCGAAGCCCAACTCCACACAAAGGTAAAATACAGGTAGCTTTTGTAGAATTTGCTCAACGCAATGGGCAATCCACACAAATCTATATGGATAAAATCCGTGAGGAAATCAATAAATTAGATTTGCCACATACCATAAAAATAGCCGTAGAAAAAGAACTCAACGGACCTCCCGTAGGCAAGCCTATTGCCATTGAAATTATGGGAGAAGATTTGGACGAGCTGGTATTGGTAGCCGACTCATTGCAAAGATTCTTAGAAAATCAGCAAATCGCTGGCGTCGAAAAATTGCAATCTGATGTTCAGAAAAATAAACCTCAGTTGCGTGTGGTAATAGACCGTGAGCGTGCTTTGCGTGAGGGGCTATTTACAGGGCAAATCGGTAGCGAAGTGAGTACAGCTGTTTTGGGTAAGGAGGTTTCCAAATTCAAAGAAGGCGAAGACGAATACCCCATTATGCTACGATACAACAAAGAACAAAGAGATAATCTGGCGGCTTTGATTAACCATAAAATTACGTTTAGGGATATGGCAAAAGGAGGCGTATTGCGTCAAGTGCCTATTTCGGCTGTGGCAGACCTCAAATACGACAATACCTTCGGGGGAATTAAACGTAAAAATCAGAAAAAAATTATTACGATTTCGTCAAATATCTTGTCTGGGTTCAATCCTGCGGCTGTGGTGAAAGAAGTAGAAGACCAAATCGCCATTTTCAAAGATAAATACAATATCCCCGAAAACATTACTATTCGTATGGGCGGCGAGCAAGAACAACAAAAAGAAACCACAGGCTTTCTGAGCTTGGCAATGATGATTTCGGTCGCTATTATTCTTATTACGCTTTTGTTGCAGTTCAATTCTATTTCTAAAACTTTCATTATTTTGCTTCAAATCGTGTTTAGTGTCATTGGTGTTTTGCTTGGTTTGGCTATTACAGGAATGAAAATTTCTATCGTAATGACAGGTATCGGCATCGTAGCACTTGCGGGAATTGTAGTACGGAATGGTATCTTGCTTGTGGAATTTACCGATATTTTACGTGAAAGAGGCTTGCCAATGAAGAAGGCAATCGTAGAGGCAGGCAAAGACCGTATGACCCCCGTACTGATGACAGCAACCTCTACCATTCTGGGGCTGATACCTTTGGCAGTTGGTTTGAATATTGATTTTGCCAAGTTATTTTCCGAAGGCAATCCACATATTTTCTTCGGTGGCGATAGCGTCGCTTTCTGGGGACCGCTCTCTTGGACAATGATTTTTGGCTTATCGTTTGCTACTTTGCTCACGCTTATTCTCGTTCCTGCGATGTATCTGATTACACAAAGCCTCAAAATGCGTTGGAACAAACTGCTTGGAAGAAAACCCGAAAGCAATGAAATTTTAGAGAAAACGAAAGAAAACACAGAGAAAATCACCAATGGTGAGGCTAAAACCGAAGAAGAAAAATTAGAATTGGTAAAATAACCAAAGGGGACTTGCGAAAGTCCCCTTTGTTTTTATCAAAAAATTTACAAAAATAGTTGTGCAAAAATTGTCAGTTGTATGATAAAATTTAATATTTTAAATTGGCGAGTTTGTGAGCATTTTTGATAATTATTTTGCCTTCCGTAATTTCTATCAAGCCGTCTTGTTTGAACTCGCTAAGGGTACGAATAAGCGATTCGGTGGCTGTACCCACTACCGAAGCCAAATTATCTCTTGAAATTTGCATTCCTTTTGTATTTTTATATTTTTCGGAAAGAAGCAGGAGAGCATCAGCCACGCGTTTGCGAAGCGAATTATATGCCATTCCGAGCAAGAACTTTTCTTTTTCGGCAACTGCCCCCGCCAACATTCGGATAAATTTTTGAGCAACGCTTTGTTTTTGGTGTAAAAGTGCCAAAAAATCATTTTTAGGAATGCTGATTAGCTCACATTCTTCCAAAGTTTCAGCAGTATCGGTGTGAGAGGTTTCTTCAAGAATGGGAATGTAACCAAAAAAATCACCTTCGCAGAAAATTCCTGTAATGAACTCCTTACCATCGGTGTTGGTTTGATAGGTCTTTACTTTGCCTTTTTTTACGAAATAAACTTTCCCTGCCTCGTTTCCTTCGGAGTAGATGATTTGCTTTTTTTTGTAGCCGAACACTTTGCGGTCGGTGAGGAGATTTTTCAGGTCGGCGTCGGCTTTGCTTTCGTTCCAGAAAGTTTCAAAGTCAGCTTCGGTAGTAGCGGTTTTTTTGAGGTTTTCGTGGCGTTTGAGGCGGCTCTCAACAGCACCGAGCAGTTCGGCTTCTGTAAAGGGTTTGGTCAGGTAGTCGTCAGCTCCCATTTCCATACCTTTTCTGATGTCGGAGCGTTCGGTTTTGGCAGTGAGGAAAATAAACGGCACGGTAGAAAGTTCGGGATTATGCATAAAAATTTGTAGCACGCCGTAGCCGTCCATTACGGGCATCATAATGTCGCAAATCACTAAATCGGGTTTGGTAGCAAGAGCTTTTTCAACGCCTACTTTGCCATTTTCGGCAGTTTCTATGCGGTAGCCTGCCATCTCGAGCATTTCGGCAGTGTTTTCTCTGATGTCGTCGTTGTCTTCTATGAGCAAAATGGTCTTCATAAAAAATATGAAATTTTATAGGTAGTTGCATAAAATTAAACAAATATTCATATTTTTGTAAAGCTTTTATAAGCAATATTTCATCTTGATTCTTGTGTATCTGATTAGTCACCTCATTTTTTCTCATAACTTTTTTACACAATTAAAAGATACTTGATAAGGAACGCTACTGTTTTTTCACAATCGTAGCCGAGGCTTGGGCGGTTGGCAAAACGACAATATCAGCAATTTGTACGTGAGCAGGAGCAGAAACAATGTACCAAATCGTATCGGCAATGTCTTGGGCAGTGAGCGGCTGATAGCCTTCATACACTTTTTTGGCTCTCTCGGTATCGCCTTTGAAACGAACCAAAGAAAATTCGGTTTCTACAAGCCCAGGAGCTACCTGACTGACTTTGATGCCAAAAGGGTTTAGGTCTATACGCATTCCTTGCGTGAGGGCATCTACGGCAAACTTAGAGGCACAATATACATTGCCATTGGGATAAACTTCTTTGCCTGCAATAGAGCCAATATTAACGATATGTCCTGCTTTTCGGGCAGTCATTCTGGGGATAACCCATTGCGACACATAGAGCAAACCCTTCACGTTGATGTCAATCATGGCGTCCCAATCGTTGATGTTGCCTGTGTGGATAGGCTCGAGTCCGTGTGCATTGCCTGCATTATTTATCAGAATATCAATATTTTGCCACTCTTGAGGCAAGGTATTGAGCATTTGATTAACTTGTTCCAAATTCCGAACATCAAAACAAAGAGTTTGTATTTGAGTAAAAAGTGCAAGTTCTTTGGCGATTTGTTCCAAACGTTCTTGTCTTCTGCCACACAGAATCAGATGAATACCTTTTTGGGCAAAAAGTTCTGCCGTAGCCTTGCCTATTCCCGAAGTTGCTCCTGTGATAAGTGCAATTTTTTTCATATTTACAAACTATTAGTTTTGGGGATTTTCCGAAACAATTAAATCCATAGGCTTTTTCACTTTTTCGGGCAATAAAGCAATTTGCAGAACTTCTTGGGCAGTGCTTACGTAATGAATTTGCAGGTCTTTGAGGTAATGTTCGGAAATTTCTTTTACATCTTTCTGATTTTTTTCGGGCAAGATAACCTCTTTGATACCTGCACGGATAGCCGCCAAAAGTTTTTCTTTTACGCCACCTATCGGAAGCACTTTACCACGCAAGGTAATTTCACCTGTCATAGCGATTTTTTCTTTTACTTTTCGTTGCGTAAAAACAGAAGCCAGCGAGGTGAGAATCGTAATACCTGCCGAAGGACCATCTTTGGGAACAGCTCCCGCAGGTACATGTACGTGTAAATCGTATTGCTCGAATAGTCGGTAGTCTATGTTCAAATCTTTGGCGTGTGCTTTGAGGTACGAGAGAGCTGCAGTAACCGATTCTTTCATTACGTCACCGAGTTGTCCCGAAATAGTGAGTTTTCCTTTCCCTTTACTGATAGAAGACTCCACAAACAAGATTTCGCCCCCAACGGCAGTCCAAGCAAGTCCTGTAACGATACCTGCTATTTCTTCGCTTTGGTAGAGTTCTTTATCAAAAATAGGTGTTCCTAAAAGTTTTTCAACGATTTCGGGGGTGATTTTTTTCTGATATTTTTCGCCTAAGGCTACCGATTTAGCGATTTTTCTAATAACGCTACCGATTTTTCGTTCCAGATTTCTCACTCCTGATTCGCGAGTGTAATCTTCAATAATTTTCAGCAAGGCAGCATCAGTAAATTGTATCTGAGTAGCTTTCAAGCCATTTTCTTCTCTTTGTTTTTTTACTAAATGTTCTTTGGCGATTTGCAGTTTTTCTTCGGTGGTATAGCCACTGATTTCGATAATTTCCATTCTGTCGCGTAGGGCGGGGTGAATGGTGTCGAGGGTGTTGGCGGTAGCAATAAAAAGCACTTTTGAGAGGTCGTACTCTACTTCCAAGTAATTATCAACGAAAGTGCTGTTTTGTTCGGGGTCAAGCACTTCGAGCAGGGCTGAGGCAGGGTCTCCCTTGTAGTCAGAGCCGATTTTATCGATTTCATCTAAAATCATTACAGGATTAGAAGTACCTGCTTTTTTGATGTTGCTGATAAATTTACCGGGCATTGCACCGATATAGGTTTTTCGGTGTCCGCGTATTTCGGCTTCATCGTGCAATCCACCCAAAGACATACGGATATATTTTCTGCCTAAAGCTTTGGCAATAGAACGCCCCAGCGAGGTTTTTCCTACACCGGGCGGTCCGTAGAGGCAAAGAATAGGTCCTCGCAGGTCTTGGCGAAGTTTAAGAACAGCTAAATACTCTAAGATGCGTTCTTTTACTTTTTCTAAGCCATAGTGGTCTTCATCAAGTATTTTTTGGGCGTGGAGCAGGTCTAAATTATCTTGTGAGTATTCGCCCCAAGGCAAATCGAGCATGAGTTCAATGTAATTTAATGCAATGCCATATTCAGGAGAGGCAGGATTGGCTCTTTGCAGGCGTACAAGCTCTCTATCGAAGTGTTTGGCTACGGCTTCGTTCCATTTTTTTTCTTTGGCTCTTGCTTTCAGCTCTTCTATTCTTACCCCGCCAGCCTCGTCGCCGAGTTCATCTTGTAATACTTTAAGTTGTTGGCGGAGGAAATAATCTCTTTGTTGCTGTTCCATATCGGAGTGAGCCTTACTCTGAATTTCGTATTTGAGTTCGAGCATTTGCACTTCACGTAGCATTAGCTCGAGGAGTTTGGTGGCTCGCTCTATGCCATCATCAATCTGGAGTAATTCCTGTTTTTCGGCAACTTCTACATTGAGATTAGAAGCAAGAAAATGTGTAAGGAAGCTGATAGCCTCAATGTTGTCGAGGGCAATTTGTGCCTCTTGCGGAATTTCGGGATTGAGCCTAAGAATTTTCAAGGCGGCTTCTTTGAGCGAAGAACGCAAGGCTTTTACTTCTTTGGTATTTTTCTCAGGATAGTTTTCTGCCAAAAGTTCTATTTTAGCAGTGATGTAAGGTTCTTCTTTCAAAAATTCCTTGATTTTGAAGCGTGAACGTCCCTGAATAATAATAGTGAGATTGCCATCGGGCATGGTAATGGTTTTCAGAATTTGGGCCATTGTGCCTATTTCGTACAAGGTATTAGGGCGGGGTTCTTCCTCTTGGGAGTTTTTTTGAGCTACAACGCCAATCGTTCTGTCACCTTTTTGTGCCTTTTTTATGAGGCGAATCCCTTTCTTTCTGCTTACCGTAACAGGCACTACTACACCAGGAAAAAGCACCGTATTACGGACGGGAAGAATCCCAATTTGTTCAGGAGTTTTTAAGTCTCTGCCATTGCTACTTTCATCAAAAATAGAAAAAATTTCTAAATTTGGTTCATTTTCAACATCACTAAGAAAAAGCGGGGCATACATTTTGTTTGAACTCATATATCTTTTTCAATAAATTTACGTACAATAATAAAAAAACAGCTGTCTGCCTTTTTGTCAGTTATCAATTATCAATTATCAGTTATCAATTATCAATTATCATTGTTCATTGCTCATTGATAATTGTTCATTGGGCGTATAAGTAATTCAAGTGTCGTGCCAAAGTGTTTTGCCTGAAAAAAAGTCATACAAGAAGTTTTTTTGTAAGATTTAGACAAAAATCTAATTTTTTTGTAAATTTACAAACCGAATGAAAAACTACAAGATGAAAAATAATTTAAAAAAATTTTGTTGGTTCAATTTATGGTATTTTTTAGGAATAATGTGCCTGTTTTCTTGCACAACTACGGCTTTTGCTCAAATCGATAAAGTGAAATCGCAAGGAGTAATCAAAGTCAAAGACCCTGTGGTTGGAGAAAATCCTGAAAGTGTTTTTGAATTCAAGAAAATCAATACAACGAAATACTACAAAGATGAAAAAAAATTGAAAGTTATAGAAAAATTGATAAAAAATCGCGACTACAAAAAAGCCTACCCTTTACTTTACGATTATGTGATGAATTTTGGCGTAGAGAACTTCTATCGCGATGCTGAAAAAATGTGGCAACTTGCTAAAATGATTGAACTCTTAGATGATTTCGAAGCTTCTAAAAGTTTATACAGAACCATTCTGAAACATCATAAAGGTAGCGAAGTAAAAGCCATAGAGTTGCATTACGACTCAATGACGGTCAATCAGAGAGACTATTACGTTCCGATAGAGTATTACTACGAATTGGTTGAGTATAGAAAATTGATTGATACGCTCATTCCTCCGCAAGGAGTGTTTTTAGAAATGGATTATGCCATCAATTCGCCCAAAGCCGACTACGCCCCCACTATCAACATTCGCGACAGCATACTTATTTTTTCTTCAAAACGCAAAGAAAAGAACGTAATGGCAATTAAAAAGGAAACAAAGGCGAATGAAGATATATTTTACTCCCGAAA
>Ga0308393_1000168_pt1 | contig 36332 bp, 38 predicted proteins | sample Hotspr2Sampleee2_FD_202364 | JGI IMG/M metagenome (GOLD analysis project Ga0308393, IMG submission 202364) | Hot spring phototrophic mat microbial communities from Mushroom Spring, Yellowstone National Park, Wyoming, United States - 20050630_ee2 ... | reverse complement strand
ATTTACAAAACCCGATTTAAACATATCAGTGTTCAATTATCAATGAGCAGTTGTCAATTATCAATTATCAGTTATCAGTTATCAATTATCAGTTATCAATTTCTGTTATTATTGTTCATTGTTCATTGTTCATTGCTCATTGTTCATTGATAACTGTTCATTGTTTCGTTTATTCAAAAAACAAATAAAAAGAAACACTATGAATGACCAATCTACGCAGTTGATTGCTGAACGGATTATCGTCAGGGATAAGCACGTTGCCTAAGCCGTGTGAAAAACGAATTTCGGGAGCTAATTTGAACATTTCGTAGAAACGTTCTATGCCAAAGCCATACTCAATCGAGAAGCCACCATTTTTGATACGTATGCGTTCGGTTTCTTGGGCGGCTTTGGTAGCAAGCGAAAACGACGGTTTGATACCCACAAGCATAAACATTCGGGCATTATGGCGGCGTTGTGATTTGATTTTGAGCATCAGAGGGAACTCGGCGGTAGTGCTTTCTACTACTTTATCGGTGGTTTGGTTGCTTGTCAAATCGGTAAAACTGACGATTCTTTGTCCAAAAACAGCTGTAGGCGAAAGCCGAATGGCAAGCAGTTCGGCAGGCTGAAAGGTAGCCGCCAGACCCACCGAAAAGCCAAAAGAAGGCTTCTGATGAACAATAAAATTGCTCGAAGCAAAATCGTTGCTTGTTTTTAGCGAAAACCGCATCTGGTTAAGCCCCAACACAAAGCCGTAGTGCATTGGCTTCTCGTCGTAGTCGTCTAAATGCGTGATGTGTCCTTGCGAATAAACATCAAAAGCTAAGAAAATGAAATAAAAAACAAAAATGTAAGTTTTCTGAAAAATTGTAAGCATTTTTTTGTTGTCTTTACTTTTGTCCTACATATACCGAGCTAATTCCGAAGGATAGAGGTTTGCAAGATACATTTTTGTAGCCAATTTTTTCTAAAATATCTGTAAAATCTTTACCTTCGGGAAAAACCTCTACCGACTCGGGCAGGTACGTGTAGGCACGAGCATCTTTGGAAATAATTTTACCGATGTTGGGCAAAATATTTTTGAAATAAAAATTGTAAAGCTCTCGGATAGGCGTTTTTTTAGGTTTAGAAAATTCTAAAATTACGGCTTTTCCCTTAGGTTTTAGCACACGAAGCATATCGGCAAGTCCTTTTTCTAAGTTTTCGAAGTTTCTGACGCCAAAGGCAACGATAACGGCATCAAACGTATTATCTTCAAACAATAATCGTTCCGAGTCGCCGAGTTGGAGCATAATTTTTTGTTCTAATTTTCTCTTTTTGATTTTTTCCGTGCCTTTGGCGAGCATACCTGCCGAAATATCTACGCCTATAATTTCAGCTTCGGGGAACTTTCGGTGAGCTTCTAAGGCAAAATCGGCTGTACCTGTGGCAATATCTAAAATTTTTTGGGGATTATCGTTTTTCAAGAAATTGAGGGCTTTTTTTCGCCAAATTATGTCTATGCCTACGCTCAAAAATCGGTTCAGAAAATCGTATTTTGCCGAAATATTGTTGAACATCTCAGCAACTTGTTCTTTTTTGCTCTTATCGGCATTGTAAGGTAGTACGGTCACTAGAATTTAGCTTTTTAATTTTTTAATACGGTAAAACTACTTGCAGAAGTGTTTTGTTAGAAAAAATAATTTTTGCTATCTTGCACAAAGATACCACAAAACTATTTGAAAATGATGGCAGAAAATATGTATTCTTCTCTCATCAATTATACAAGGCTTATCAACGAGGTGTTGGACACGATTGCCGAAGGCTTCTTCGTGGTGAACTTTGATGGTGAAATTCAGAAAACTAACAAGACTTTTCAGAAATTTATAGGGCTTGATGATGAGAAAATAATAGGGGTGCATTTTGAAAAGGTTTTGAATAGCTTGCCTTCAGAAGTGCTGGAAATGCTCAAAAATGCCTTGATTTGCAAAAAAAAACAGGAAGATGAATTTTTTTGGCAAGAAAAAAGCCAATGGCTTCGCTTTACGATTTATCCCTTTGAAGAAGGGCTGACAGGGATTTTCTTAGACATTACAGAAAGCAAAATCCAAGAAGAGAAGGTGAAAAAGTCAGAATACCTCCTAAAAGCCATTCTTAATAGTACTTCCGACACCAATATTTTAGTAGATACCAAAGGAGAAATCCTCTCTTTCAATCGGGCGGCTGCCGAAAATATGAAAAGCCTTTACCAGAAAGAAATACAAGTCGGACAGAATATGATTGCCGAGTATGGCTTACCTAATACGAAAAAAATTTTTGTTAAATACTTCCTTACAGCTCTTTCTGGCAGAGAAGTTGCTACTGAACGCCTCCTGACCTTCCCCAACAACGAACAAGTTTGGGTGAATTTGAGGTTATTTCCTGTATTCAATGAAAAGGGAGAAGTATGGGCAGTATCTCTCAATTATACCAATATTGACACACTAAAAAGACAACACGCTAAATTAGAAGAAATTGCTCGCCTGCAATCGCATACAATCCGCCGCCCCCTTACGTCTATTTTGGGCTTGATAGACATTTTAGACAAAAACGCCTTGAACGAAGAAAATCAGAAAATCATAGAGTATCTCAAACAATCTGCCTTAGAATTGGATATGGTCATACACGAAATCGTCAAAAACACAGAAGTCTGAATGCAACTTACACCAGCACACCTTCAAAAAGCGATGAGCTATCAAAGTTATATGGAGCTATCCCAAAGGTTTTTTGCACAAGGAAAAACCACTTCCCAAGACTCACATTACAACGAAGACTGGGTACTGAACCTTACGAAACTTAATCTGCAACGAATTGCACGTTTAGAAAAAAACACTACGCTTGCTCCGTTTTTGCTTCAAAAAATTGAAAGTTTGGAGAAAAAACTGATTTGGGTGGTTTTGGTGGAGTCGTGGTGTGGTGATGTGGCTCAAAATTTGCCTGTAATTTGGCTTGTTGCCGAGCAGAGTAAAGGTAAAATAGAACTTCGCTTGCTATTGCGTGATGAAAATTTAGATGTAATGGATATGTTTTTGACCAACGGTGGCAGGGCTATTCCTAAACTGATTTGCCTTGATGAAAACCTTAATGTTCTAAACACTTGGGGACCACGCCCCCAACCCGTACAAGCCCTGATGCAAACTGCCAAAGCCGAAGGCAAAAGCCGCGAAGAAATTCAGGAAATTGTGCATAGCTGGTATGCCCACGACAAAACCCAAACTTTACAGAACGAATTAGTAATGATTGTGCAATGAACAACCTTCATTGACCACTGCTCACAGAACAGACAAAACTTGCCTCTTCTGTTCATTTGATAATTGATAATTGATAATTGATAACTGAAAAAAATATGAAATTAGCTATTGTAGGTGCTACTGGCTTAGTAGGTAGCGAGATGCTGGCTGTCATAGCCGAAAGAAAATTTCCTTTTGATGAATTACTTTTGGTAGCTTCCGAAAAGTCTGTTGGCAAACCCATAGAATTTTTAGGAAAAACCTACCAAGTGATTTCTATTGAAACCGCCATCGCCGAAAAGCCCGATATCGCGATTTTTTCGGCAGGCAGTAACACCTCTTTGCAATATGCACCCAAATTTGCCGAAGTAGGAACAACCGTCATAGATAACTCTTCGGCTTGGCGAATGGATAAAGATAAAAAACTGATTGTTCCCGAAGTAAATGCTCATCTGCTCACCAAAGAAGACAAAATCATTGCCAACCCCAACTGCTCTACTATTCAGATGGTAGTAGCCCTGAACCCTTTGCATAAACGCTATACCATTCGTCGTATTGTAGTTGCTACGTATCAGTCGGTTACAGGCACAGGCAAAGCCGCCGTAGACCAACTGATGAACGAACGAGCAGGCAAACACGATGCCCCCAAAGTGTATCCTCACCCCATTGACCTTAATGTATTGCCTCATATTGATGTTTTCTTGGAAAACGGCTACACCAAAGAAGAAATGAAAATGATTAACGAAACCAAAAAAATTATGGGAACAGATAGCATTGCCGTTACGGCTACCACCGTGAGAGTTCCTGTCATTGGCGGACACTCCGAAGCCGTAAATGTAAGTTTTGAACAAGATTTTGACTTAGAAGAAGTAAGAGAAATTTTGCAAAATAGTGAAGGTGTAATCATTGAAGATGATGTAAAAAATAATCGTTACCCGATGCCTATCCTCACCAAAGGCAGAGATGAAGTGTTTGTAGGCAGGCTTCGCCGCGACTACTCGCAAGCCAATACGCTCAATATGTGGATTGTAGCCGATAATTTGCGTAAAGGTGCCGCCACCAACGCCATACAAATCGCCGAATACCTCCTGAAAAAAAATATTCTCTAAAATTTCTTTTTTTCGTAAAAAAATTTTAATATAGTGCCTTGATAACAAAATTTTAAACCTAAACGTAAAAAATTATGAAGAAATTATCTCTACTCCTTTTGATACTCAGTTTTGGTTTCTTTGTTGCAAATGCTCAACAAGTTGCTTCTGCCAATGCCGAGCAAAGAGCCAACGCAATAACCGAGAGAATGCACAAAGAGGCAAATTTCAGCCCCGAGCAAAAAACACAAGTGTATGCCATCAACTTGGAAGCGGCTCAAAAAATGATTGCCGTGCAACAAGATAAACAAAACGGCGTAATCGATGCCAATACAGCCAAACAACGCAGAAAGGAAATCAATATGGACAGAGAAAGCCGTATCGTTGCTTTACTTACACCCGAACAAAGAGCCAAATACGAAGCCCGAAAACAAAAAAGAATGAACAACAGCATTGAAAATGCAGAACGAATAGCTCCGCGTCGCATACCTGTTCCTGCTCGATAGAAAAAACCTGCTTCGTGCAGGTTTTTTTGACTTTTGCTCGGCTTGATGCACGAAAAGCTATTTTTTTAGAAAACCGAAAAATATGTTCAAATCCCAAATCAGAGAAAACAATAAAAATAAAAGACAAATACTTTCTCAACAACAAATCCACGAAAAAAGCCAACTCCTCACCGAAAACTTTTGGAAATCGTCTTTCATTGAAACTATTAGCACCTTGCATATATTTTTGCCTATTCAAAAGTGCAACGAACCCGATACGTGGTTACTTATCCGCCGAATTTGGCAAGAAAAACCCAATGTTCGTATAGTTGTCCCAAAAACTGATCGGCAAAACCAAAATCTAAAAAATTACTTTCTCACTCCCCAAACTCCTTTGCAAAAAAACACTTGGGGCATCAATGAACCTGATGAAACACAAGCCACCATTTGTCCAATAGAAAAAATTGACCTTGTATTAGTACCGCTACTTGCCTTCGATATGCGAGGCTACCGAGTGGGCTATGGCAAAGGGTTTTACGATAAATTTTTGGCTCAATGCCCGCAGGCTACCAAAGTAGGTTTTTCCTTAGAAGAACCTCTCCCCGAACCCATCACGGATATAAACGAGTATGATATGCGTTTAGATTATTGCATTACGCCTACACAAATCATTTCTTTTGCAAAATCATAAATAGCTCGCTTCCCGCACGAGGAGCAATAGAATTGCGACAAGGCTCAAAAACTTTGAAAGTAAAATATGGCTCAAAATAATTCCTGTATTCTTCGGCATTGCCCCCGAAAGGAGGTGAATTTTCAAAATCTCTATCAAACAAAACGCCTACCAATTTACCTTCATTTTTGAGCAATTCGTGCATTTTTTTTGCGTAATCGGCTCTTAGTGTGGGTGAAATGGCACAGAAAAAAGTTTGTTCCAAAATCAAATCATAACTACCACTATGCAAGAAAAAATCTTGATGTATAACTTTGATTTGAGGGTAATTTTTGCATTTTTCCCGCAAATTTTCAATCAATTTGGGAGCAATATCTAAAATTGTAATGTGATTGAAGCCGTTTTCGGCTAAAAAAATGGCTTCGTAGGCGTTCCCACAGCCGGGAATTAGGATTTGAATATCTTTATTTGGGATTTGCTTTGCGTAATCGGTCAGCGGTGTAGAGGCATAACCGATGTCCCAACCTGTTTGATTGTTGATGTAACGCTTGTTCCAATAATTTGCGTCTAATTTCATTTTTCACCAATTTTCAATCTGCCAAGCATTTTCTACACAAAATTCACCTATGCGTGTGCGTCTGAGGGCTTTTAGGTATGCTCCTGAATGTAGAGCCGTACCAATATCACGTACCAAACTTCTGATGTATGTGCCTTTTGAGCAAATTACTCTGAAATCAATCTCGGGGAAATTTTGAGTATTGGTAAATTCTAATTCTTTTATATGTACAATTCTTGATTTAATTTCTGTTTCTTGTCCTTTTCGGGCAAGTTCGTAGAGGCGTTTGCCATCTTGCTTTACAGCCGAAAATATAGGCGGGGTTTGCTCTATTTCGCCTGTAAATTGTTTTCGTACTTTTTCCAAATCTTCTGAACTAATGTGTTCAGTAGGATATTCGGCATCAAACTCTTTTTCCAAATCTACCGAAGGAGTAGTTTTTCCTAAAACTAACGTGCCTGTATATTCTTTTTCTTGTGCTTGATAGCGGTCTATTTCCTTTGTTTTCTTGCCCGTGCAGAGAATCAGCAAGCCTGTGGCAAGGGGGTCGAGTGTGCCTGCGTGTCCTATTTTGGCAATTTTGAGGCTGTATTTTACTTTTTTTAGAGCCTGAAACGAAGACCACTTGTAAGGTTTATCTATCAGTAAGACTTGCCCTTCGTTGTAGTTAAGGTTTTGCAGTGCTATGGGTATTTTTTTCTCCATTCCAAGCGTTGTTTTTCTTTTTTGAGCATAATGGCTACGATTTGGGCTACATCTTGTCGGTAGAAGGCTTCTGTAAATTCTTTTTCGGGCAAATCGAGCCGATAGGCAACTTGTAGCAGGCGTTCGGGAGCGAAAGTTAGCAACTTTCTCACAAATTCGGTGAGATAGCTTTCCAAATCTTGCCAAGTATGAATATTTTTTGGTTGGAAATCCTCAAAATATTTCTGCAAAGCCCATTGATTGTTACTAAATTCCTCATTCATAACAAAATAACCGAAGCCGAAGGTTATCCGTAGTATTCTACGAAATTATTTTTTGTTTCCCAAAGTTCGATTTTATGGAGTTGTGCGTTTTTGTCGTAGGCGATTTCTGCAATTTTAGGGGCTAAGATGTCCCAAATAGCCATTACTAAGTTCTCGCAACTGGGGATTTTGCCCTGCATAAAATCTACCTCTACGTTGATATTTCGGTGGTCTAATTTCTCTATCACTTCCTTACGGATAAGTTGAGAAAGTTTTTTGAGGTCAATCACGCAGCCTGTATCGGCACAGGGCGTACCTTTTACGGTTACGATTAGCTCGAAGTTATGTCCGTGAAAATACTCATTAGAGCAGATACCGAAAACTTCTTCATTTTTCTCTTTACTCCACGCAGGATTGTAGAGCCTATGAGCGGCGTTAAAATGCTCTTTTCTACATACATATACCATTTTTGCAAGTTTTTGGAATGAAACAAAAAAACCAAGCCAATACAGGTTAATGCTTGCAAACTGATTTTGGCTTGGCTGCAAAGGTAGTAAGAAATTTTCAGAACAAAAAATCACTGCAATTTTTCGTAGTATTTAATCAAAGCAATAATATCGTCTTCTTTTTTTAGATTGAGTTGATTATCTTTGACAAAGGCTTCTAATTTTTTTGTGTCGCCTCCCAGAGCCTCAAGAACTGACTTTTTATTCTTTTTCACAAGAATACCTTTGTTGTCTTTATAGATATAAAATTCTTCATTTTTTACATAAGTGTACTCTTCGTTTCTTGAACCGTAAGTAGAAGCTGACATTTGCTTAAGCTCGGCAAAATGTTTTTTTAAGAATTTAATTTTGGGTGATTCATAAAGTATCTCAAAAAAATTACTTGGTGTGTATTTAGAAAAGCCTTCTAAACCACTTGTGAAGATATAGTTTTTTATACGTGCAGTTTTTTCGTCTAGTATTTTCAAGGAAAATTTCCATAGACTGCCCGCAGGAAACTCAAAAATACCTACTTCGTTCTGAAAAAGAACTTTATCGCTGGCTATATCATATTTCATTTTAGGGAGCGGTGTAAAATTACCATTTAGAGTTACGGCTACTGCCCCTTCGGTCCAGTTATCATAGAAAAAGGCGTTTCCATCTATTTTTTTTCCTGTGGTAGTGAGTGGTGCTAAGGTTATTCCGTCTATTTGCGGATTGATATTTTGAGCTTGTAAAGAAGCCCCAAGTACCCAAAAGCAAACAGGCAATAGTAAAAGTACTTGCTTTAACATAAGAACTTACAATATTTTGATTTATAGTATCAAATTTCATAGTATTTTATAGCACTATGAAACTTGTTTGTAAGGATAGTATCCTTTCGGAGTTATCCTTACTGGGCTTACTACAAAGCCCTCTATCCCATTAGTCGTAAGACAGTTTGGGATTGCCTGAAAAGAAAAATTAGTATTTTATACATAACAAATACTATGCCATACTATATTTTTTGTGATGTATTTACTATACTAAAAAATCTGACAGGCTCTTTTGAAGCCTGCCAGGTAGTAATAATAAGTTAGAAAGAGAGTTACTGCTTAATGTAAGTGTGGGTGTTGTTATCAACAACAGGCCCCGAACCGATAGTTCCTCCTTGTCTTACCACATAAGGAATAGTAAAATTACCTGTGCAAGGGTCTAAAGTGCCAGGTGAAGAACCACCAGTAACGTTATAGGTAACAGAACCATAAGTGTAAACTCTTGGAGTTAAGGTTACCTGATTGTTAGTAGGGTTAAGTGTATAGGTTACAGCAACACCTACATCCCAAAAGTTATCAGTAACAACGGTATTGGGAGCAGTACCTGCGGTAAGTGTAGCGGGGTAAGTTCCGTAACCTGGCTCATTAACTAAATAGTTGCCAAGAAATTTAGATAAAGTAAATGTACATTTTCCACCTAATACAATTCTATGGGACTTATAATTTTCACTTAATCTTCCTTTTGAAGTTGAGGTAAGGTTGATGCGAATGGCTACAAATTGTGCTGGCACAAGCGGCAGTATATCATCATTTACCTCAAACTTAATGTATCCAAAATTGCTGCCAGCAGGAATAGTTACAGTGTTACCAAGCAAACGGAAGTGTACGCCTTGCACGGCAGTTGTACCACTTGTTTCGCCTGCAGGAGCTAACTCGTAAGTTACGGTAATATCCTCTTTTTGAGGAGCGGCAACAAGATTGATTTTGAGAGAGTCTAAGGTAAATCGCCCATCAGATACTCTTTCATATTGCCTTGTATCTTTGGTATTTGCATCACCTTGGCGAGTTGCTTGCTCTATCTCAATCAAGATGTCTGTGAATTTGATTTCCGTACCAGGGTCCTTGAAGAAGCAGGCATTGAATAACAAAAGTATTCCCAATAAACCTACTATGTTGAAAATTTGTATTCTTTTCATATTTTTCTACATTTTTTCCGTTAATACGATTTTACTGTAATTAGTAACCAGGATTTTGCACTAATTTAGGATTGAGGGTTATTTCGGTAGTTGGAATAAAACTTAACACACGAGGGTCGCTGGCAGCCAATGCCGAACCTTGAGCAGGGTCTTTGGCAATGGGCAAGCCCAAACGTTTCAAATCAAAGAAACGGTGCCCCTCAAAGGCAAGTTCTAACCTTCTTTGTAGCATAATCTCGTTGATAAGTGCCGCACCTGTCAAAGTCGCAGGAGCAGCAGATAATCCTCTGTTTGTTCTGATTCTATTGACAGCATCACGAGCATCATCATCGTTACCGCTTCTAGCTCTACCTTCTGCCTGAATAAGCACTACCTCAGCATAACGTATAACAGGTATGTTTTCTACAAATCCTCCTTTATCTCCACGCCATTTTAAACACTCCAAGAAACCACCTGCAGGTGCCCATACAGAATTAGCTCCGGAAATACGTGAGTCACCAGCAGGAAAGGCGTTACTTAATGTATTAGAAGCAGCAATAGCATAAACAGGACCAGGTCCTGGAAGGGGTAATGAAGAACTAGTACTTCTTGTCCAAGAAGCACAAGAGTTATTTACACCATCTACGGAGCTCCAATCGGCGGGATTTATGTCTAACTCAAAGATAGACTCGGGGTGAGGTGTTGCGGCAAAAGCGGCTCTATGATTAGCAGCAGTAGTTAGAACGGCTTTGGGGGGGGCTTGGTTATCTACGGTATTGAGAGCTGTTTCAGCCATATCTGCCGCCTCTGCAAATTTACCTGCATACAGATACACTCTTGCAAGCAAGGCTTCGGCAGCGGCTTTGTTGGCTCTGTAAGGGAAAGAAACATTTGTACCTAGAGCAGTAAAAAGAGAAATTGCTTCCTGTAAGTCGGCTATTACGAAATCGTAGCTTTCTTGCACGGTAGCTCTTGCCTGCCCCTCAGCATCACTCAAACCACGTGTAGGTTTTTTTCTTAAAATTACTCCAAGATTAAACCCAGAGGCATTTGCAGGCTCATAGGAATAGGCTCTTAACAAATCGTGGTGGCATAAAGCTCTGATAAACAAAGCCTCGGCTCTCAGTCTGTTTCTAAGTGGCTCAGACATACGTACCGTAGGATTAGCAGATTCCTCAATCACGAAGTTAGCAAGGTTAATAGCCTCATAAGGTGCCCCACCCCAATAAGCATAATGCGAAAAAATTTGATTGTTAATATGCGTTGTATATCTGCCCGTATTAACAGCAATTCGAGCATTATCAGCCAGTACATCGCCCATTAACATAATATCTCTCCCATAATAATCGAAACGGTGCATTACTCTATAAGCCGAAGCAAGGGTAGCAATTACACCCGTAGAATCTTTGAATACTTTATCAGGAGTAAGTAAAGCTCTTGGCTTTTTCTCTAAGTAGCCATTACAAGCCACCATTAAAGATAGCAGCAACAGACTTGAAAGAATTTTTATACTTCTATTCATAAGTTTAAATATTTTTTGAGTGTATACTAAAAACCTAAACTAACCCCCACAGAAAATTGTCTTCCTTGTGGGAATTGATTGATACCACCAAGCAAAGAGGTTGGGTTTCCTGTTGTAGAAACCACTTCGGGGTCTATGATATTTGCTTTGGTGAAAGTAAGCAAATTAACTGCCTGTACGAAAATCCTTGCGGATTGCAAACCTTTTAAAGCATCTTGCGGAACATTATAGCCCAAAGTAATAGTTTTTAGCCTGATGTACGAGGCATCTTCTAAAAATCTACTAGAAAATAAGTTGGTGGATACCCCATTGTAGTTACCTGCAAGCGACAAGCGAGGTACATTAGTAATATCACCCGGCTTTTGCCATCTTTCAAGAACTTTTGTAACATTATTGTTACCAGCACTCATACCCGTTAGCAAATTAGCCCAATAATCAGAGTTGTAGGTTACGTTGCCGTATTGATACTGCCACAAGAAATCAAGTGTGATACCCTTGAAAGAGAATTGATTGTTCCAACCACCAAATAACTTAGGCAAGGCAGTTCCCAAAATTCTATTATCTCTAAAATCTATAGTTTTATCGGGATTTACTTGATAAGATAGCGGTTGATAAACAATATTGTTATTGGCATCGTAATACATAGGTTGCCCTGTTGCGGGGTTTACACCTGCATACACATTCAACACGTAAGTATTAAGAGGCTGACCTTTGAAAACTTCTCTTCCTGCTACAATCATTACATTATTTCCCTCGGGCAGTTCTAAGACTTTGTTTTGCTGGTAAGTAATGTTAAAGCTACTTCTCCATTGCAAACCTTCGGGGTTATCAAGAATGTTTGCACCTATTTCAAAATCAACTCCTTGATTACGGATTTTACCAACATTACGAATAACACTTGAAGGTCTCTGTCCTGCATCGGCAGGGATACTCACACTAAACAAGGCATCTTGGGTATCTCTACGCCAAAAATCGATAGAACCAAATATCCTTGAGCCACGCAAGAAACCAAAATCTATGCCTAAATTTGTCTGAACCGAACCTTCCCAAGTAAGCAAGTCATTTCCGAGTACGGTAGGTCTTAATCCATTTATACCTAAGTACTGCACACCTGCACCAAAGGTAGTAACATTTTGGTAATCGTTAATTTCAGAATTACCTACGTATCCATAGCTTGCTTTTAGTTTTAGCTCACTTAGCTGGTCTTGGATAGACTCCATAAAGGCTTCTTTAGAAAGTCTCCAAGCCACAGCAGCAGCATAGAAATTACCATATCTGTTTTTCAAACCAAACTTAGATGAGCCATCTCTCCTACCTGTAACATCAACGAAATACTTTTCTTTGAAATTATAGCGTAGTTGCGAGAAAAATCCAGCTCTATCATTTTCTACAACATTTCCAGAAACACTTGAAACGGTAGTAGGAGTTGTTCCGTTTGCTACACCATTTAGTACGCTGATGTTAGGGTTGAAACTACGCCCAAAAGCCGTAGTGAACATGGTCTGGCGATAACGGTATTCGTATCCCACCAAGGCAGAAAAATTATGCTTTTCTGCAAAAGTTTTGTTGTAGGTAAGTGTATAGTTGGTATTGATGGCAAAGTCCCTGTCGTAACGGTTCGTCATATTACCAGGTGCAAAGGCTGGAATAGTAGCAGGACGTATATTTTCGTCGCGGTTATTAAGCCAATCAATTCCTGCGAAAGCAGTAAAAGCAAGTTCAGGCAAGAAATTATAGGTTGCCTTCATACTACTAACTGCTTGTACTCCATTACCTCTTCTTACTTCTTCATTTACGCCTTGAACGATGTTATAATTAAATGCCAAGACGTTATTAGTGTATTGGGCAAAAGAACCATCAGGCAGGAAGGCACTTAGAGTAGGAGCACTCCTGAAAGCCCCAAAGAAAGGCGAGTTAAGGAAATTACCATCGCCACCCGCAATAGCACCAAAGATAGATTGTGTGGAGATTGTGTTGTTAGATTGTAGAGAAAATCTACGTGAAGGTCTATTCTCTATATTAAACCTTACCGAAGTTCTTTCCCAAAAGTTTTTGATAATTTGTCCTTCTTGTCTTTGGTAAGCAGCCGAGATATAGAAGCGTGTTTTATCGCCACCACCCGAATAAGAGAAGTCATAAGTTCTTAGACGCCCCACTCTAAACAAAGCCTTTTTCCACGAAAAATCAACTAATGTGCTATCATCAGGGTCGCCATAAAGAGCATTTGCGTTAGCAATCACTGTGGCTATTTGAGCAAGCGTAGGAGGAGGTAATTGTGGTTGATACAAATCGTTAAGAGCTGCTTCGCGTTTTAGGGCAGCATATTGAGGTCCGTTAAGTACCTCGTACAAGCGGATAGGCTGTACCCAGCCTTCTTGGGCAGTAAAATTGAACCTATCAGAGTTTCTCTTACCCTTTTTGGTAGTAATAATCACAACCCCATTGGCAGATTGAGCCCCATAGATAGCCGCTGCCGAAGCATCTTTTAGCACTTCAATAGTTTCTATATCATTAGGATTGATAGAGCCTAATGCATTAGAAGAACCCTGTGTCGATATCCCCCCTGGATTAACTTGTACACCATCAACGATATAGAGAGGGGCATTAGAAGCAAGTACAGAGCCAGTACCGCGAATTCTTACAGTAAGACCGCCTCCTGGAGCACCGCTGGCGGCATTTACAGCCACTCCCGCCAAACGCCCTTGAATAGCACGGTCGAAACTTTGCATAGGCAAGTTTTCAAAATCTTTGCCTGAAACGGCAGTAATAGCACCTGTGGTAGTAGTTTTGTCTATCACTTGCCCGTAGCTTGTAACCGTGATAGCCTCGATTTGTTCTTCTTCCAAAGTAAGATTGATAACTGTTTGGTTGCCAATCTTTACGGTTCTTTCAAGGTAGCCCGCACCTGCAAACACAAGCACTGAGCCTTGTGGAACGGTTATGGTATAATTGCCTTCGGCATCAGTTACTGTACCTATTTTGGTACCCTTAACATAAACGTTTGCACCTGGCACGGGTGCTCCATCTTTATCAACAAGACGCCCCGAAATGGTAACGTCGGTTTGTCCATATCCCTGAAACATAGTCAGTAGGACAAAGACAAAACCCAAAAGTAGAATTTTTCTCATAGAATTAGACTGAGTTTTGGTTTTGGTTTAGGTTTAACATTAAATTAAGGTTTAAGTGTGTTTGTTTGATAAAACATTTGTTTGTAAAAGTAAAGATAATAAGTAATTTGTATCAGAGCATAGTGCTTGCAAAAGATTTTGTTAGGCAAACAATTGCTTTCGCAAAACTGCTGTTTGCTTCAAATTGTTCGCAATATATTAAAATTCGGTTAATATTTCCAAAATAATTTCAAAAAAAGTCAATTTTTTATCTAACGTACTTCTACACGCCCGCCTACGGAGGCATCTATTTTTCTACCCGCCTGATTTTCTTGCATTATCGCCTCGATAATCATATCTCTTATTTTCACATTGAGGAAAATTATTTTTTTTGCTTTATTCAGAAAAGCCATATTGTCGCCCCCATTAGCTAAGTAATCGGAAGTGGCGATGTAGTAGGTTTTCTGGTTATCTATCGGCTCTCCGTTGATGAGTACATCTTTTACTTTGTCATTTTCAATAAGCACCTTAGAGTTTGAAATGGCTATGTTACGTGTGTAAGCCAAATAATCAAATAGTTGTCTGATAATTTCAGCATCAACTTCCAAAAGCACAAGTTCGTTTTCGAAAGGCATTAGCTCAAAAATATCGCTTACCTTAATCTCCCCCGCAGGAATGCTGGTACGCAAGCCCCCAAAGGTTACAAACGCTAAATCTATGGGTATTTTTGCTTCTTTTTTGGCTCTATCGTAGCATATATCAGCTACCAAATTGCCTAACAAGGTTTCGTTTTGTTTTCTGCCGTTCAAAATTTCCTTTGCCGCATAGCCTATTACTTTATTCATTTGTCCATCTAATTGCTTTTTGTAAGGAGCAATGAGGCGTATGGCACTGCTATCTTCGGCAAGTTGTGAGTTGGTTTCTACAAAAGAGGTTTGAAAAGAAACTATTTGATAAGTTTTTGATGTACAGGCAGATACTAAAAGCAGAATTACAAGATATTTACGCACTTTTTTGACTTAGTTTGAGGTACAACAAAATTATGGCAAACTTGCTTTAAATTTTTGATATTCAGTTCGGTTATCGGGCTTGTTGATGTCGCAGTTGATAGATTTGGCTTTGTTGTTGATAGCCTCTACTCTGTTGCCTGGGTTGGGGTGGGTGCTTAAAAACTCTGGGGGTTGTTGCCCGCCGCCTTCTCCTATCTTCACAAAGAAATCAGCCGCCCCGTTGCATCTGTATCGCGTAGCCGAGAGATAATTTACCGAATAAGCATCGGCTTCGTACTCGTGGTCTCGGCTGAAACGCAAGCCAATTAAACCATTGACAACCTGCTTCAAGTCTTCACTTTTGCTTTTTCCGAGAGCAATTTCTACCAAAAGTGCTACACCAAATTGTTTTTCCATTTGTCGGGCGGAGTGTTGGCGGTCGGCGTGAGCGATTTCGTGTCCTATCACACCTGCCAATTGGTCTTCGGTATCCAAATATTTAATCAAACCTGTATAGACAAAAATATACCCGCCGGGCGTGCAAAATGCGTTGAGCGTTTTATCATCTCTAATGATGCGTACTTCCCAATCAAATTGATTTTTTAGCTCTACTTTACCTGAGTTCAAAATGTTTTGTGTAATACGGCGAATATGCTGATAGGCTTGCGGATATTGTGCTTCGGGAAGAATAGGATAGTTTTGTGGGTCGGCTAAGATTTGGTCTCTCACCTGCTTACCCAGTTCTTTTTGCTGATCGATACCAAAAAGAATCGGTTTTTTACAAGCAGATAGCAACGAAATTACAAATATGACAGCAAGAAGGTAGAAAGTAGTTTTTTTCATTGTGTTGTTCGGTTTTGGGACAAATCTACTCTTTTCTACGAAAAAAGCAAAATACAAGTTTGGTATTATTGTGCAAATGCCAAAGATAGCCCACGGTTTAAACCTTCTCATCAACTTTCTCTTTCAATAAGCCATTTGGTAAATTCTTCTAACAATAGCTTCCTTTCGGGAGCTATTTTCATTTCTTTCAATAGCCCAAAAGCCTCCGAAAAAAATGAATTTATTTTATCTTCGGTTTTGGTTTTGATGTTTAGGTTATCGTAAATTTTCGTAACGGCTCGTATTTTTTCTTGTGGTTCAAATTCGCTAAGGCTAAGCCAGTGGTCAAGTTCTTGTTTGAGTTCATTTTCAGCTGTTTGTAGAGCTTCTATGAGCAGAAAAGTTTTTTTATTGGCAATAATATCTCCGCCAATCTGCTTACCAAACTTATCGGGATTGCCATAGACATCGAGCAAATCGTCTTTCAATTGGAAGCCAATGCCAATGTTTTCACCAAACAAGCGTAACTGCTCTTGCAGGGTGTCGTCTGCTCCTGCAAGCATTGCCCCCAACTCCAAACTAAAACCCAACAAAACTGCCGTTTTGAGGCGTATCATCTCGATGTATTCGTTTTCTGAAACATCTTGGTTTTGCTCAAAATTCATGTCCCATTGTTGTCCCTCGCACACCCACGTAGCACAACGGCTGAATTTTTGCAAAGCCTTTCGCAAGTATCGGTCTTCAACACCTTGCATTAGCATTTCGTAGGCTTTCACGAGCATCACATCGCCCGAGAGGATAGCGATATTTTCGTTCCATTTGGTATGTACCGTGGGCTTGTTTCTACGCAAAGGAGCTTTGTCCATTATGTCGTCGTGCATCAAAGTAAAGTTATGGAAAACTTCTACCGAAGAAGCCGCAGGAATAGCCTTTTGCCAGTTGTCGTCAAAAAGTTGATAGCCCAAAAGCACCAGAATAGGACGCATACGCTTACCGCCAAGTTGCATCAGGTAGTCTATCGGTGCGTACAACTCGGTAGGCTGATTGCCGTAAGTGTATTGACTAAGAAAATCGTGTATGGCTGAAGAAAAATGCGATAAATTCAAGGTTTTTCGGTTTTAAATTTTTTACAAAAATTCTTCCAAACGAAACGTTTTGATGGCTTTTCCTTCGGCAAGGTAAGCCCATGTTTTGGTTTCAGTAGCAATATTTTCTGTCGGGTTAGGATATTTATTTACGCCTATCAATACAATTTTTTTCTCGCGAAAATCTTTGATTTTCTGCTCGGCAATTTGCAAAATTTCTTGTTTGAGCAAACCTTTTTCCCAAAAACTTACAATTCCTCCTTCTTTTTCTATTTTTCCGAACATTTCCCAAGCCTTTTGGGCAAGCTCAAAGCTAAGATATTCTATAAAATAAGTCCCTGCCGAAATATCTTTTACGAAATCAATTTTTGACTCGTAATGCAAGATATGTTGAATGTTTTTGGCAATGTTTTCGGAAAAACTATCCTGTGAGCCGAGCCAGTAGTCGTGTGGGAAAATTTGCACAGCATCTACGCAAGCGATATTTGCCGCCATTGTCTCGAGCGTCGCTCTGATGATATTGTTGTAAGCATCTTGCCGCGATTTGTTGATTTGAGCCGTTTGTGCCTTTACAAAAGGCACAAAATTTTGTTTTTCAGGAAAATGCAAATTCACCAAACGATTGATAAGATACGGCAACACTCTGAGTTTGGCTATTTCCATAAAGAAATTTGAACCTACGGCTACCAAAAAGCCCATTTTGGCGAGTAAATCTTCGGTTTGCTTTTTCTCGAAAGACTTGTTTAGGTAAAAATTAGCCATTGCCAAAGCGAAAGCGAGTTCCTGCACGGCATTTGCTCCTGCATTGTGTAGCAAGGCAACATCTATGAAAAATTTTTCTTGGAAAGATAGTTTTTCAAAAAAACTTTTCAATGCTTCTTCATCTATTTCTTTGCCGTATTCTATTGCCTGACTAATCAAATCGCTTTTTGTTTCCATTTCAGAAGACAAAACAGGGCTTGCAATTTTCGCTTTCAACAAACTACTTAACTGCTCCGAAAATGCCTCATTCACATCTTCCCTCATAAAAAAAGCCTTAATAGGGATATTTTCATAATTTTTTACCAAAATTTCTTCCAAAGGCTTGCCTTTGAGGTCTTTTTCAATTTGTTTGTACCAATCTTGTGCGGTTTGTGGGCTAAATGTTACTGCCATATTGTTCGTTGTTTGCAAACAAATATCCGAAAAACAAATAAACAAACAAATTTTTAGCAAAATCTTTCGTTGGCTTGTGTTTTTGTCAGAAAAAAATTTCTTGTGCCAAGCGAAACGTATTGCTGTGGGCTTCAATAATATCGGCAAGTTTTTCGGAGTACCCTCCTCCCATACTGATAGCCATCGGGATTTGATTTTTGTAGGCAGTTTCCAGAACGAAGCGGTCGCGTTGCTTACAGCCTTGCAGACTTACACCCAAACGCCCCAGTTTATCGGTTTTGAGAATATCTACGCCTGAATTGTAAAACATAAAATCGGGTTCGTGAGTATCGATAAGTTTGGGGAGTGTTTCGTACAAAATTTTCAGATAATTTGTATCATCAATGCCATCGGGCAGGGCAAGGTCTAAATCAGATTTTTCTTTATGCAAAGGATAGTTTTTTTCGCCGTGCATACTGAACGTAAAAACTCGTGGATTGTCTCTGAAAATTTCGGCAGTCCCATTGCCTTGATGAACATCTAAATCCACAATCAAAATTTTTTTGGCTAAATTATGCCTCAACAAATAATTAGCGGCAATGGCTACATCATTGAGCAAGCAAAAACCCTCACCTCTATCGGTAAAGGCGTGATGCGTACCACCTGCAATGTTAAGAGCTACGCCGTATTGTTTTGCAAATAAAGCACAATCAATTGTACCTTGTGCAATGGTGATTTCTCTTTCTACCAAACTTTCCGAGAGCGGAAAGCCTGTTTTTCGTATTTCCGAAGGGCTTAGAGCAAGAGTTTTGAGTTTTTGCCAATACGCCTCGCTGTGAGTTGCCAAAATATCGGCTTCGGGCAGGGGCTTAGGCTGAAAAAAATTTTCATCTTGCACAGTGCCTTCGTAGAGGAGTTGTTGGGGCAGAAGTTCGTATTTTGCCATCGGGAAGCGGTGTCCTTCGGGCAAAGGGTGTTTGTAACAGCTATGCCAAGCAATTTTAAGCATCTATTTTTCTGATTTTCTTGCGTTTTGAGGCAAATTTTTGATTTTTTTAAAAAATTTTTCTTTTTTGCAGTTACCTTTCGGCAAGTAAGCGTATTTAATAACAAATGAAAGACGAAGAAGTTTTGGAGCGTATCCGTAAAGGTGATGAAACTGCTCTGCAATATCTTTACAAAAAACACTACAAAATGATGCTTCACCTTGTACTCAAAAACAGCGGTAGCGAGGTAGAAGCCCAAGATGTCTTTCAAGATGCACTGGTTTTGTTTTGGGAAAAAGTACAAAAACCCGATTTCACCCTGACAGCTAAAATTACAACTTTTTTGTATAGCATCTGCCAAAATTTATGGCGAAAAGAATTAGCAAAAAAGCAAAGATTAAGTTTTGAAGAAAAAGATGAAGCTATCAGCGAAGATTGGGAACGAACCGAACGCATACGAGCTATACAGGCTTGTATCGGCAAACTTGGTGAAAGTTGTAGAAAAATTTTACAATTGTACTATTTTGATAATCTCTCGATGCAAGATATTGCCGAGAAACTCGGTTTAGCCAATGCCGATACCGCCAAAAGCAAAAAATATAAGTGCAAAAAAGAATTAGACGACTTAGTAAAAAAATATTTTAAAGCAACCGACTTTTTGGATTAATTATGATGAAGCAAGAAAAATTTTATCAGCCCGAGTTTATTGAAAGCTATCTACGAGGATTTGCAGATAAGGCTGACAAGGACACTATGGAAAAACTATTGCAAGCCGATGCAGACCTACGAGCTGAAGTAAATTTTCAGAAAGATTTGCTCGATGCCATTGCTCAAAGCCGCCGAAATGACTTGAAGCAGTTGCTCAAAAATACGCCCGTGCCTGCGTCTCAGCCTTTCTACCAAACGCCTGTGTTCCAAATTACAGCCGTAGTAGTAGCAGTAGCTACCTTTGTTGCAATTTGGGTGCTAAATTTGCCTTCTGAAAATAAAGATTTGAAAAACAGAGCAATCACAGAGCCGAAAACAGAAAAAACTGAAAATTTCGCTCAAAACAAACCTACGGAAAGCACAACTGAAAATAAAAATGCTATCCAAAATACTGATAGCAAAGAAATTACTCCTGAACCCAAAAAAGAACTGAAAACCACATCGCCTAAAAAAGAAACAGCAGAGAAAAACCCTATACTCAACAGAGAAATTTTCTATCAGTACGATGGAGGTAAAGTATTACAACTTTTCGGTAATTTCAGTTACGAACTTTTAGAAAAAGTTGATGTAGGTGCAGGCGAAAAAACATACATTTACATTCAAAATCAATTTTATGAGCTTGTTCCTACCGCCCCCGATGAAGTCAGAAATCTGAAAGAAAGTATTGTTACCGATAAAGAACAAATCAAACTGCTTCTTGAAAAGTTACCCAAAAAATAAAAATACAAAACTAAAACTATTTTCATACAAGCCCAAATCTGTTAGATTTATGAAATCTAACAGATTTTTTTGATTTTATTTACTTTTTACTCCAAAGTGATTGGTTTATTTGAGTAAAAATCTAAAACTTTTATCCGAAAAATGTACTCGTATTTGGCACGAATGAGGTTGGCTTTGGCTTGGTCTAAGTTGAGTTTGGCTAAGTTGTAATCTACGGCATTGCTTGCCCCTGCGTTAAATCGTGCTTCTACGGCTTTGAAGTTGGTTTCTAAGGCTTCTACTTGTTTGAGCCGAGCCTCGTAGGTGCTTTGAGCCACACGCATATCGTTGTAGGCTTGCTCGATGGTTTGGCGTAGTTGTTGGCGTAATAATTGAGCCTGATAAGACTGATTTTTTTGCTGAATACGAGCCTGTGTGAGTGCGTTTCGGTTTCTACCTTGCGAATAAAGTGGAATGTTGAGGCTAAGAGCCACAAACGAACTTCTGTTGAAATCCATTTGATTGAGAAAACCATTTTCCACGAAACGCCCATTCGGAATGCTTCTGAGCGTAAAAACCGTGTCAAAGCTATTTGCTACAAAACCAATTGGTACAAGTTCCAAACGGCTTGTACCATCGGGGCGAAAAAGCTGGTCGGGGGCGGCACTCGAATAAGCAGACGAAAAACCTGCTCCAAGCGTAAGCGTAGGAAATAAGCCTGCACGAGCCAAATCTATGCTTTTTTCAAAACTTTGTATGCGTAAATTGGCACTTTGAATGTTGAGTTGTGTTTTTTCGGCTATTTCGTAAATCTGCTGACTGCTTACCTTGTCATACTCGTTTATCAGCGTTTCAGTTTTTACTTTTTCTACATTGATGCCTTCGGTAGCGGGCAAGTTCATTTGTTGCATCAGGTTCAGTTTTGCCAAACTCACCTGATTACGAGCAGTAACTACATTTACTTCATCGTTAGCCAATTGCGATTTGAGGTTTAGCACTTGCACTTCGGCAATAGCACCTGCTCGAAAGAGTTTTTCGGTGCGTTCTAATTGTGCTTTGCTTACTTCTACCTGTGCTTTACTGGCTTCCTCCAATTCTTCGGCTAACAAAACCTGCAAATAGGCATTGGCTACGTTCAGGGCAATATCTCTTTTGGCTTGTTCTACATCTAAACGATTAGCTTTCAGATTGATTTCGTTTTGTTTGATGGTGTTGGTTGTGGCAAATCCATTGAACAAAACAAGATTTGCATTGAGGGAAGCACTCGTAGAATTTACACTTTGTGTTACGAATTGATTGGTGAAGGGGTCAATAGAACGTCCTGTACGTAGAGCCTGTGTAGCCGAAGCACTGACTTGTGGCACAAAACGAGCCTCACGCGATTGTTGCAAACTGCTCGTTGCACTTTCTACCTGCAACTGCCTTTGCTTGACCGAAATGTTATTTTCTACGGCATAATTTATACATTTTTCCAAAGACCACACCGATTGGGCAAGTAAGTTTTGCCAAATCAAACTCGCAAAAGTAACAACAAAGATGAATTTCATAATTTTAAATTTGGTTTAAAAGGCGTTTTAAGAGGGTTTAAACAAATACGTAAAAATCTGAAATTTATTACATGGCTTTCTACTTTCCTGCTACATAATCTTGCAAGTAAGCAAAACGAGGCGTTAGCTGTCCGTTTTGGGCAATGGTAGCTTTTTCCAAAACTTTTTGGGCATCACCATTGAAGAAATGAGGCAATACTTTTTCAATAAACTGATTTCCAAAGTCTTCCGAAGCACTGAAAGGCAATTCGGTAGGCAAGTTATCTACTGCCATTACGGTAATATTTTCGGGGCGGCTGAAAGCTCGTTCTTCTTGCAGTGTTTGCGGGTTGATGTCGTAAAGTGGGTCGGCAATGGTAGAGGTTCTGATAGTGGTTGGAATTGAACCACCAATATCGCAAGTAATATCGGCAATTATCCTGATACGAAATTCGGGTTTCTGAATGTCGGTCAGTTTGAACAAAGGTTCGGCTTTGGGGTGCCAGAAATGTGTAGAAATAAACAAATCAGTTTTTTCGGCGAAAGGCAAAAAGTTGCCCTCAAAAAATTCAGGATTTTCGTAGAACACCTCAAAAGGAATTTTAGCATTTTTGGGTTTGTAGTAATCTGATGAAGCCAAATGCACAAACACAGGCTCGTTGAATTCTTTTTCTAAGTACTCTTTTGTATCTACTTGCCTGATATTGAGTGCTTTGAGGATTTCCAAAGCTCCTTTCCCCGACCTCCCCCTGCCCGTGAGAGCAATTTTGATAGGTGATAATTTTACTTTTTTGAGTTCTTGTAGTAATTCTTGATAATCTTTGCAATCGATGGCTCTGTGTAATTCGTAGCGTTTGTATTTTAGCCCCCAAGTTCTGAAAGCGTGATAAGTTCCTATAATGCCTGCATAGCGTCCGAAAGCGATAATTCTTTCATCATCAGCATCAACCAAGCACTCGTAGTCAATCAGTCGGATATTTTTGGCTAAAATGGCTTGCAACAATTTGCGGTTAGCTTCTTGTTTTTTGATAGTATGCGAAAAGAATAGATAGGTTTTGTTGGGAATTAAATCTTTGATAGGCACTTCTTTTACACCTACAAGCACATCGCACTCGTCCATATTTTCCAAAATGGGTATGCCTTCGGCTTCGTATTCTTCATCTTTGATACACCTGACAACGCTCGATTGCACAAAAACTTTTACGTTGGGATACAAGGTTTCGATGCGTTTGCATTGCTTAGGCAATAACACCACACGCCTGTCTACGGGAACTTTGCCCTCTCTGATAACACCTAATTTCATTGATTAAAAAAATTACAGAAAATTACAGATTGCTTTGCAAAATACAAGTTTTTGGTATTTTACCAAATAAAAATCATATTCTTACTACTTTGTAAAAATGGGATAGCAAGACGATTTTAGTCGTTACTCACTTCCAAAACCTCAATTTCAAAATAGATGGGGTCGAAGGGTTGGATAGTGAAAGAACCATCTTGTCGGGTTGTGCCTATGTTACGATACGCTAAACGAGAAGGGATATAGAGAAAGCCTTTTTCGCCTTTTTTCATCATAGGCACGCCTATCCGCCAGCCCTGAATAACATTGCCGATAGGTCTGAAAGTAAAACTTTGCGAAGCATCAAAAATGCTGTTATCAATCACTCGCCTGCCTACGTACTTGACGGTAACGTTGGAGGAGTCTTTGATAATATCATTTGTGCCAAAATCGGTGCGGCAGTAAGCCACCCCTTCCTGACTTTGCGTAATTACTAAACCTTTTTCTGTAATGTTTTCAATAATGAAATCCGTTTCTGATTTTACATCAACTACTTCCAAATCTACGCGAATAGCCGAGTAAGGAGGCAAAAAAGGCGTTGAAGAAGTACCATAGCCTAAGGTATGGTTCATCAGCAAGATAGCTTTCTGCCCTTTGAAGATACGCCCACTGCCCAATTTCATAAACAAATCAATACCTCGCGGAGTAATCAAAGCTCTTTGGTTGCCTGTGGGATTGAGTACAGCAAAAGTGAAGGTTTGGTTTCCGTTGAGGTTGTAATTGGTATCGATGGGTGTTTCGCTGGGAATAAGGCGAGTTTCGTACTTGATGACTACGTGTCGGAACGTAGTATCGGGGGAGTTGCCTTGCGATGAGCCACTGATTTGGTAGTAAATGCCGTTTTCGTCTTTTTCCATCATTAAGCCTTTTTGAGCTATGTAGCTTTGTATTTCTCTTTCGTTGCGAGCTGTTTGCTCATTGACAAAGTCAATGTTGGGGTCTTTACGCTTGCAAGCAAACGTGAAGAGGAAAATACATATCGTAAAATACGTAAAAAGATTGTTTTTCATCGTTACGTTAAAAGTTAAGTATCGTTTTTACTAAATTTTTGATTGAGTGTGATTTTTAAGGCGATTACTTTTATTTCAAAGGTTTTCCTTGTTTAATATCAATCAACTCCACCTCAAAATTTAGCGTAGCGAAGGGAGGTATCAGTCCGCCGCCTGCCCCTCGGGTACCATAGCCAAGGCGAGAAGGGATAAGCAGTGTAGCTTTTTCACCTTTACGAAGTTGAGCAATCCCTTCGTCCCAACCTTTGATGACAGCCCCCATACCCAAAATAAATTGAAACGGCTCCCCACGACTAATAGAACTATCAAAAACTTTGCCATCTAAGAGTTTGCCTGTGTAATGTACCAGCACCGTATCGCCAGCTTTGGCTTGTGGGGCTTCGGGCTTGGCTTGCGTGATTGTAAATCGTAATCCCGATGGCAAAGATTTGTATTCTACCCCTGTTTTTTTGATATATTCTTCCAGTTTATCTTCTTCCTCTTTTGCTTGTTTTTCTGCCAATTCCTGAGCCTTTTTTTCCTTTTCCATTGCTTCGGCTTGCACTTGCTCTTTGGTTTTTATGTCAAGAATCTTGACTGCATACTCCATGATGTTGCCTTTTTGTTTGAGTTGGTCAAAATTCGGATTGCCTATTTTTTTGATAAGCGTATCGATATTCAAAGAAATTTTTACGCTATCGCCTACCTGCAAGAAAGGAAGCACTTCGGAAGGTAAGCCAATTTCGGGGCGTACCATAATTATTTGAGGTTCAGGGAATTTATAGGTATTGTCTATGGTATCTTTGCCTATTTTACTGATAAAGTGCATCACCAGGTAGTCTCCGATTTTCACTTTTTTGCCTTTTGCATCTCTTGAAATAACTTTGAATTTTATGCCAGAAGATAATATATTTTCACCGTTTTTTTGACGCGGAGCTTCGCAAGCCCATAATAAAAGAACTGCAAGAGAGATACAACTGATAGACTTCATATTTGTGCTTTAAAATTGGGTTTGTAAGAGTTGTTCTTTGTGTTGTTTGACAAGTTCAAGGAATTTTTGTTCTGTTTCTTCTAAATTTAGAGTTGAGCTTCCGCCTGCGGCGTTTTTGTGTCCTCCTCCATTAAAATATTCTTTGGCAAAATCATTCACCGAAAAATCCCCTACTGAGCGAAAAGAGAGTTTTACGTTTTCTGTTCGGTCTATCATAATGGCTGCCAAAACAATTCCTTCTATGGATAAAGCATAATTGACTACTCCTTCGGTGTCGCCTGTTTGTGAATGAAACCTTCTAAGTTCTTCGGCTGAAACGGTAATGTAAGCCACACGATATTCGGGCAAAACTTTCAGTTTTTTACACAAAACATACCCCAAAAAACGCAATCTCTCTTCGGAATTGTTGTCATAAATTCGGTTATGCACTTTGGTAGTATTTACTCCAATATCAATCAGTTCTCCTGCAATGAGATGAACTTTTTTGGTAGTGCAAGGGTGTTTGAACGAACCTGTATCGGTGAGGATACCTGCATACAGGCACTCGCCTACTTGCACGTCTATTTTGTCTTTATCACCGAGAGCGACAATTAACTCATAAATCAGTTGGGCGGTTGCGGCGGCTTGTACGTTGTGAAAATTATATTTTGCCGTAATGGAAGGATTGATGTGGTGGTCTATCAGTAAAACATCTTTTTGAGCGTTTTCAAAAATAGGTGCGATTGCCTCCAAGCGTCCATAACACGAAAAATCTAAACAGCAAATCAAATCGGCTTGATGTACTAAATTTTCAATGGTTTTCTCGTTATTTTTATCGTAAATCAAAACCTCTTCGTTATCGGGCAACCAATGCAGAAACTTGGGATAATCGCTGGGGCTAATCACTTGCACTTGATGCCCCAATTTTTTCAGATACGCTGCCAGCCCCAAAGAAGAGCCAATTGCGTCGGCATCAGGTTTGTAGTGAGTTGTAATAACGATTTTATGAGGTTTTGATAAAAACTCTTTTAGCTGGCTCAAATTTTCCATCGCTCCGAATTTGAGGCGTAAAATTCGTAAATTTTAGTCTGAAAAACAAAGGTTTTTCGCTGAAATTGTTTTTACTGAAAAACCTTTGCATAATTATCTCTACTTGCATTGAGAGCCATCTGCCGAGCCATCTGCTCGTCCCAAATTTTTGGAGTGAAGCTCAAATCAGGGATAGCCGAGAGGTCATTTTTCAGAAAACTGCTGTCCCGACTTATTCGGTATAGTGTTTGAGCAATAAATTTACAGCACTGCAAAGGCTGGCGAGCTATTTGCTCTTCGGTAAAACGAATCACTGCCCAACCACATTGCACAAAATAAGCATTTCGCCTGTCGTCAGCACCTTTGGTATGGGTAGGGTAACCTTTAAAGTTGTACGGTTCGTCAATTTCTATATCTACGTACAAATTATGTTCCTTGCTAATAATCGCAAAATCGGGATAGTAATAAGAGTTTCCAACAGGCAAAGCCAAATCGGTATAAACTTGTTTAGGAAAAAATTTTTGTAAATATCTGTGAAAAAAAGCCTCGCTTCTGCCTTTATTTTCGTTGTAGGCTTTTACGGGTTGTTTTATTTTCACTGCTTTTCCGATAAAAACCAAAGGATATGATTGGGTTTCCTGAATCGAAGGTTGTTTTTTGGGAGCATAATGCTGAGCATACCAAGATGCTACAAAACCTGCAAAAAGTAGCAACACTATCAAGGCAAGAAGCATAGAAAAATGAAATCGTTTTGCAAAATTTGGCAAAATTTTTTGCTAAAACTTCTACACAAAACTATACAATAGCAATGTGAAAATCTCAATTAAAACACTAAAAAAAGAAGCGTATATTGTTTCTTCGGAGGTGGAGATAGCAGAAACTTTCGGTTTTTTTTCTATTTTATCGTTGTTTTTTGTATCTTTATTGGTAGCTGGTTGCTGATTGGTAGAACTTTTGCTATTTTTTAAAGCAGGCACATTCACCGTGCCTTTCTGTTTGAGCGATTTTTGTTCAACTTCTTTATTTTTATTTATTTTGCTTTTTTTAGGGATATTTTCTTGTTCAAAAATTTCGTTTCCACTCATTACCAAAGACTGCCCGCCTGTTGGAAAAATTACCAAAAGCACCAGTAAAATCAGAATAAAAAATCTTAGGCATTTCATTGCGGCAAGTTTTAGTAATGTACATACATAGACAAATAAACAATGGCTTTGGTTACAAGATTCTTTGAAAAAATGTAAATTTTCCTCAAAGTTAATGCAATAAATCTGAAAAACAAATGTTTTTAAAAATATTTGATGAAACCAAGAACTATTTAATATCCTCTGGCAACGGCTTCGGCAAGAGCCGCATATTTCTCTTCTATCCCCATTTCATCAATCAATAAAATACCGAAAGCAGGGAGCATCTTATCTGTTTGCACGCTGAAAAGTTGCTTGTCTTTTTTATAGAAAATGGCTTTTTCACCTTCCAAAACTACCTTACCTAGCTTGCTGTCATTCTGCCTGAGAGAAAGATTTTTCTTTTCTATCAATATTTCAAATTCATTTTTACTTACTCCTTTTTGCGAAATGGTTATTTTATCGTTTTGCAGTGATACTTGCCAAAGGGCTTTGTTATCGTTGGAGAAAATCTGAAATCCTTTTTTTGTATTTTTGATGACAAAAATGAGAAAATTATCTTGTGCTAAACGATATTTGCGTGTAGTTGGGTCGCTTTGCTCACCGATTATTTCGGTGCTATCGGGCATTAGGATATTTACCTTGTTGTTTTTCTCAAAAGATATTTTACCAAAAAAACTGCCATCGTTAGGTACAGGAACGATAGGCTTCTGATTATCTGTTATACGTGGGTTGTAAGTTACGGGTGTTTCTTTTTCTTCTGAGCTACTGCAAGCAAATAGTAAGGTAGGTAAAATAATAAAAAAAATGCAAGTGATACGGTTCATCAGGTTATTGAATTATGGGAAAACGCTATCGTGGCACATCAGACAATAGAAGGAGTAGCAATAATTTTGAAGTTCAGTTGGCTGATGCGTTTAAAGTCTTCGCCCAAAAGCCTCATATCGTCATCTTCTTCTTCGTAATACCAGTTGATTTCTATTTCGTTTCCTGAGTTTTTGAGCTTGCGAAGTTTGCGAAGTATTTCGGAAATGTACATAGAAGAACTTGTATTGCAATACATTATGTTGAAAGAAGCAACAGTCTTTTTTTGTGGTTTTTCGATGTATTGTTCTATCCAACGTAAAATAGGTGTAAAAAACGAATAAGAATCTTCGGGAATCGAAACGCCTGAAAACTCAATTTTGCCGTTAGTTGCGTCAAGTACAACCTCTGCTGTTTGCTCGGTGGCTTTGATAACTAAGTTTTCCATAGTATTCGTTTGCTACGCTAATTTTTTGTGTATTTTTGTATTTTTGTGTAAAGCTATAAAAAAAAAGATTAAAAAAAATAATAAAAGCAAGGAAAATATTACATATCAAAAAAATATATGCAGAAAAATTCAGAACTATCAATAAAACAAGTGATTAGCGAATTAGAAAAATTTGCTCCATCGGTTTATCAAGAAAGCTATGATAATTCGGGACTGATAGTAGGCGATGCCACAAGGAAAGTTACAGGCATTCTGATTTCCTTAGATATAACCGAAGAAGTTGTGGCAGAAGCTATTACTCACAATTGCAATCTTATCGTTGCTCATCACCCTATTTTGTTTAAGCCGCTCAAAAGCCTTACAGGCAAAAACTACGTAGAAAGGACGCTACTCAAAGCCATTGAAAATCAAATAGCTTTGTATGCTATTCATACAAATTTAGATAATGTTTTGGAAGGCGTAAATCGTAAAATAGCCCAAAAATTAGGTTTAGAAAACCTGAAAATCCTTTCGCCCAGCACCAAAAATCTTTACAAACTTACAACTTTTTGCCCCAACGAATACAAAAACTATATTTTGGAAGCAATGTGGGCGGCAGGAGCAGGCAAAATCGGTAATTATGATGATTGTAGTTTCCAACTGCAAGGTTTGGGTACGTACCGCCCCACCGACAAAGCCAATCCGTTTCAAGGTGAAAAAGGTATTTTGGAACAAGCCCCCGAAACCCGCTTAGAGGTACTTGTGCCTTTACACGCCAAAAATGCTGTTTTACAGGCTCTTCGTAAAGCTCACCCTTACGAAGAGATTGCTTACTATTTGCATCTCTTAGAAAACGAAAACCAAGATGTTGGTGCAGGAATGATAGGAACACTCCCCCAAGCTATGCCCGAAAAAGAGTTTTTACAACATCTGAAAACTCAACTGAACCTCTCGGTTATCAGGCATACGGCTCTCTTAGGAAAAAACATTCAGAAAGTAGCTTTGTGTGGTGGAAGTGGATTTTTCTTGCTCGGTAGAGCCATCGCTCAACAAGCCGATATTTTCATCACTTCTGACGTAAAATATCACGAATTTTTTGATGCCGAAAATCGTATCGTACTGGCTGATATTGGACATTACGAGAGTGAATTTTTTACAAAAGAATTATTATTTGAGGTTTTGTCAGAAAAATTTACTAATATTGCAGTTCAAATTTCTAAAATATCTACCAACCCCGTCTATTATTTTTAATGGCACAAGCAATGGAAAAAACAATAGAACAAAAACTACAAGCCCTCTTGAAACTACAAGGCATTGATAGTGAATTAGATAATATCAAAAGACTACGAGGCGACCTGCCCAACGAAGTGCAAGATTTGGAAGACGAAATCGCAGGATACCAAACTCGTATTCAGCGTTTTGAGGAACAAATCAAAGAGTTGGAACACGCAATCAGCGATTACAAAAATAAAAAGAAAGAATCGGAAAGGTTGATTGAAAAATACAAAAATCAACAAATGAACGTAAAGAACAATCGTGAATTTGATGCACTATCCAAAGAAATAGAATCGGAAGAATTGGAAATCGTACTTTGCGACAAAAAAACCAAAGAAGCAAAAGAAAAAATTGAAAGCAAAAAAGTTGAAATTGATAACGTAAAGAAAATCCTTGCTGACCGCAACAAATACTTACAAGAAAAACAAAAAGAACTTGCTCAACTTGTAGAAGAAAGTGAAGAAGAAGAGAAAAAACTTTTGGCAGATAGAGAGAAACAGAAAGCTCAAATAGATGAAAGATTACTTATCTCTTACGAAAAAATACGCAAGAATTCCTCTAACGGGCTTGCCGTTGTGTTGGTGAAGCGAGATGCTTGCGGTGGCTGTTTCAATATTGTTCCACCTCAAAGGCAAGTAGATATACGAGAAAAGAAAAAATTGATTGTTTGCGAACATTGCGGGCGTATTTTGGCAGGTGTCGAAGAAGTAGCAGTACAAGTTGATGAAAAAGCTACTCGCAAAAAAGGTATCAGAAAAGTTACAGAAGAAGCATAAATAAGCCAAAATTTCAAACTTCAAGGTATTACACTTGCTTTTCCGTTTTTGTAAGCTACTATTTTAGCATTTACCTGCATTTTTTGCAAAGACCTTTGAAATTTTTGGGCTTCGGCTAAGGTATTGAACCGTCCGAGTGTATATCTACGGCTGGTTTCGGGGTCGGGGTTTTCGTCGCAAAGAAATAGCTGTACTTTGTAAAAAGTGCCCTTTTCGTCTTCGGGAGAAGCGGTGGCGATACTTTGTTGTTCTTTTGCTTTTTCTTTGGCTTTTTCTAATTCGCTTATTCTGTTACGTAAATTGATAATTTCAGCAGTTTTCTGATTGAGTAACTTTTCACTCTCCTGAAGCTCTCGTTCTGCGGCTACCAGTTGTTCTTCCAAAGATTTTTTCTGCTCTACAAGGGCTTTGAATTCTTCGGGTTTCATCGCTTTTTTGCGTTTCTCCCATTCTTTTTGCAAGGCTTTCTCTTCTTTGGTGAGTTTTTGTGCGAAAGTTGTTGCACTTACCAAGGCAAAGAATATAACAAGCAAAAATATATTTTTCATAAAATCACAAAATTCAATGGACAATGGAAAATTATCAATGAACAATTAAGTAGTTAGACATTAGTAGTTAGATGTTAGTACTTAGACAAAATCTTGTTTTTCAGATTTTTACAAAAATACAAGTGTCCGTTTAATTTTGTTGAGGCACTTAATATCCATTGATAATTGATAATTGATAATTGATAATTGATAACTGAAACTTAAAGCACTTCTTTCAGGACATCTTTAATATCTACTCTCACACCGTCTTTGTAGGCAACAATCCAAGCATCGGTAATACCTTGATTTTGCAAGCATTTCTTGAATTTATCGGCTTGCCAGTAGTCTCTAAAATAGCCTACCGTGTATTGTTTCACATTGTCTTTCTTTTCAGCTTTTAAATCTGTTTTTTGGTTATTGGCTTGGGAGGTGAGGTCTATTTTTTCAAAAGCCCCTATCTGAATACGAAACACTATCCCTTTATCCGACTTATCGGAGGCATCTATTTCAGCAGTTTCTTTTTCCAATTGCTTTAATCTTCTTTTCAATTCTGCCTGTTCATCATCTTTGGCAAGTACGAGATTTTTATTTTCTTGGACATCTTTTTGTACTTTTTGCAAGTTTGTTTGTAATCTGTTTGTACTCTCCACCAAGTTTTTGAACTCTTCAACACTCATATTTTTGAGTTTTTCTTTCCACTCTTTTGCTTCTTTTTTGTCCATTGTTTGGGATTGTGCATAGAAAGAAAACATCATCAATAGGCTGTATGCAAGATATGCCCTCATAAATTTTACGAAGTAAAAATTTTCTCCTAATCTACAAAAAGTTCATATTTTTTGCAAGATAATACAAAAAAATTAGAACTACACTCAAACATAAAAGGTGATTTTTGGGAAGTTTGCCAAAAATCACCTTTTATTATTTTAGAGAAAAGGCTTATCCTTTAAGAGCTTCGGCACCTCCGATAATTTCTAAGATTTCTTTGGTAATAGCCGCCTGCCGTGAGCGATTGTACTCCAAACGTAGCTGTTTGAGTAACTCGTTGGCATTGTCGGTGGCTTTATCCATAGCGGTCATACGGGCACCGTGTTCAGAAGCGTTTGAGTCCAAAACAGCACTGTAAAGTTTTATTTTCAGAGATTTGGGGATGAGTTCAGTGATAATTTCCTCAGCCGAGGGTTCTAAAATGTAGTCTGTATTGCTATTGTTTTTTTGAGTAGAACCAACTTTCTGAGAAAGGAGAGGCAGAAATTGCTCTTGACGCAGAATTTGCGTAACTACGTTTTTAAATTCATTATACACCAACACTACTTTATCGTATTTTTTAGCGGCGTAAGCCTCCATAACGTACTCGCCTGCTTGCTTGACTGCTTCAAAACTCAAACGGGTGAATATATTTGAGAATTCCTCGCCTATTATTGTGAAACCTTTTTTCTTGAAGAAATCTTTACCTCTCTTTCCGATACAAAGTAAATGCACATTGCCTTTGGCGTGTTGCTCGGCATACTCTTGTGTAATTATCTGCAAAACAAACTTTTGCACACTCGAATTGAAACTCCCACACAGCCCTCTATCGGAAGTATGTACTACTAAAAGTACCCTCTCAACGGGGCGTTCCTGCAAAAAAGGACTTTCAATCTCTCCGTTGTAATTTTCTGATAAATTGTTCAAAATTTTATTCAACGATTTGGCATAAGGACGCATCTGCAAGATAGCTTTTTGAGCTTTTTGCAATTTTGACGCCGCTACCATTTTCATTGCTTTCGTAATCTGTTGCGTCGAATTGACAGATAAAATTCTATTTCGGGTTTCTTTTAAAGAAGGCATTTTTGGAATTATGAATTATGAATTGTGAATTATGTAAATTAGTAGTTTTTGGCTAATTGCAAGGCAACTTCTTTCATTTTAGCCATATCGGCATCTTCCAATTTACCTTTTTGTAAATTAGCCAAAATATCTTTATATTCGGTACGCATAATTCTTAGGAACTCTTTTTCAAATTCTTTTACACGCTCCACAGGCACTTTGTCCAAACAGCCTTGCGTACCTACGTAAATAATAGCCACTTGCTCCTCAACAGGCACGGGCGAGTATTGAGGTTGTTTCAAGATTTCTAAGTTTCTTCTACCACGCTCGATTACGAGTTTGGTAGCAGGGTCAAGGTCGGAGCCGAATTTAGCAAAAGCCTCCAACTCACGGAATTGGGCTTGGTCTAATTTGAGCGTACCTGCCACTTTCTTCATTGATTTGATTTGAGCGGCACCTCCCACACGGCTTACCGAAATACCTACGTTGATAGCAGGGCGAATACCTGCATTGAATAAGTTGGACTCCAAGAAAATTTGTCCGTCTGTAATAGAAATCACATTGGTAGGAATGTAAGCCGAAACGTCGCCTGCTTGTGTTTCGATGATAGGCAAAGCCGTCAGAGAACCTCCGCCTTTTACTTTTCCTTTCAAAGATTCGGGCAGGTCGTTCATCTGTTGAGCCACTTCATCAGAAGCATTGATTTTGGCGGCACGTTCAAGCAAACGAGAGTGCAAGTAGAATATATCACCAGGATAGGCTTCGCGTCCGGGAGGGCGACGAAGTAACAATGAAACCTCGCGGTAAGCTACGGCTTGTTTCGAGAGGTCATCATACACCACAAGGGCTGGTCTGCCTGTATCGCGGAAGTATTCGCCAATGGCGGCACCTGTGAAGGGAGCAAAAAACTGCATTGGGGCGGGGTCGGAGGCAGTAGCCGAAACAATTACAGTGTAAGGCATTGCCCCACCTTTTTCTAGAGCTCTTACAACCTGTGCTACCGTGGAGGCTTTCTGACCACAAGCCACGTAAATGCAATATACAGGCTCACCTTTTTCGTAAAATTCTCTTTGGTTAATAATTGTATCAATGATAATAGCTGTCTTTCCTGTTTGGCGGTCGCCAATAATTAACTCTCTTTGTCCTCTACCAATCGGAATCATTGCATCGATGGCTTTGATACCTGTTTGCAAGGGTTCATTTACAGGCTGACGATAAATTACCCCCGGGGCTTTGCGTTCCAACGGCATATCGTAAAGTTCGCCTTGCAAATCACCTTTGCCATCAATAGGAAGACCTAAGGTATTCACTACCCTGCCGAGCATAGCCTCTCCAACTTTGATGCTAGCAATTTTCCTGGTACGGCGAACTGTATCGCCCTCTTTTACCTCGCCTGCTTCCATCAACACTGCCCCTACGTTGTCCTCTTCTAAGTTGAGAGCTAAGGCTCTTACACCGCTTTCAAATTCTAAAAGCTCGCCCGCTTGTACTTTGGTAAGTCCATAAATACGAGCCACTCCATCACCTACTTGCAGTACGGTACCGACTTCTTCGAGTTCGGCGGCTGTTTTTACATTAGAAAGTTGCTCTCTTAGGATAGCTGAAACTTCATCAGGTCTTACTTGAATGTTCATAACAATGGTTTATGAGTATGTTTAGAATACAACGAAAAGAAATTTAGGCACAAAAATAATAATTGTTCGGATAAGTGTTTCATTTAGACAAAATTTTTTTAATGATTTTTGTCAGTTGATTGAGAATTTTCTAAAAATTGTTTGTGCAATGCCAACACTTGTGGAATAAGGGGGTGTTGTTCGTCGTTGTAGATTACAAAATCGGCTAATTGTAGTTTTTCTTCTTCGGGAATTTGTTTGGCAATGATGGCTCGTATTTCGGCTTCGCTACGTTGGGGGTCTCGTTTTTTTACTCTCTCGATGCGTAGATTTTCAGGTGCAAAAACCGTGATAAGTTTATCTAATAATTTATGAGAGCCAGACTCAATCATTAGTGCCGCTTCGCGTAGAATGTAAGGGCTTTTTTGTTCAGAAAGCCAATGCAAATAGTCTTTTGCCACTTCGGGGTGAACTAAGCCGTTGATGATTTTTACTTTTTCGCTATCGTTAAAGATTTGTGATGCTAAAAAACTTCGGTTCAGTTCGCCGTTTTCGTAGTAAGCCTCTTTACCGAAAGCCTGCTGAATAGCTTGTTTCAAATTTTCGTTGTGAGCCATCAGATATTTGGCTCGGCTATCGGCATCATAAATAGGAACGCCAAGAATCGAGAAAATATGGCTTACCGTACTCTTTCCCGAGCCAATCCCGCCTGTAATGCCAACTTCTAAGGGCTTGTGTGTGTTCATTTCTGCATAAATTTCACTTTGTAATGTGGGTTTATTATGGTGGCATCTTCAATACCTTGTGGGATATGTTCTAATTGCAAAGTGATAGTGCTATCCTCAGGGTGAAATTTGCTAAAATCGGCAATCACTTTGAAATTGCTCAAATCAATTTCTTTTTCAGCTGCCGCTTTAAATACGCACACCACTTCTGCTTTCAAGTTGCTTAGCTCACAATTTTCGGGGAAATTGATTTTTTCTATATCAAATTTAAGTTTCTTAGAAAGGTATTGCTCTACCTCAAAACTTACTTTTACGCTTCCTTGCAATACTTTTAGATTAGGACTTTCTAAATACGAAAGACTAACGAGTTTATCAAAATTTTTGCGAATATTGGTTTCTCTGATAAAAATCTGTAAGGAGTCAGGTAGTTGATTGATTTTTTCTACCGAACCTTCAAACATCACTACTGAAGGCTTTATCTGCACTTGCCCGATTACTTTAAAGCCTTCGGCTAAATCTAATTTTTCTTTATCTACAAATAGTTTTACAGATTTCCTGACGTTTCGGTTATTATTGATGAAAAAAGTGTCATTTTGTATTTCTGTAATTCTCAGTTCTTTGTCTAAGCGTTGTAGCAAAGCGTTTCGCAAAGCTCCCGCAAGGACGTAATTTTGGTTTTGTGTTGCAGGCATTCGGTAGATAAGGGCTTGCCTTTCTTGGTTGGCAAAATATTCTTTGGCGATTTTCCAGCCCGAACCTGTAATCGTAACTTTTACCTGTCGTTTGATAGTATCGGCATTTGTTCCATTAGCGTACTGCAATTTCACAGGAATAGCCAAAAAATAGGTATGCTCCGAATTAAGAGCATTAAAAAGCCAAAATAAAATCGCAAACAACAAGCTAAGTATCATTGCCCTGAAATTACTTTGCTCCTCACCTATCAATAACTCTTTGAGCCAGTGCAA
>Ga0308393_1000159_pt1 | contig 37260 bp, 32 predicted proteins | sample Hotspr2Sampleee2_FD_202364 | JGI IMG/M metagenome (GOLD analysis project Ga0308393, IMG submission 202364) | Hot spring phototrophic mat microbial communities from Mushroom Spring, Yellowstone National Park, Wyoming, United States - 20050630_ee2 ... | reverse complement strand
AGAAGCAGAGGCACTGCAACAAAAAACTTTTGGCTACGAAGGCTTAATTTTTATGAAAAAACAGGAAATTATCAATCCTGTGCGTGAGGAACTAAATAAAGCCGTTGAAAAAGTTGCAAAAAAGCAAAAATTACAAGTAATTTACGACAAATCCAGCGACTTTGTGATTATCTACTTAGAACCCGCCCACGACTACACCGACTACGTGCTTGAAGAACTCGGACTTGGCGATAAAGAGGATAATCCCAAAAAAAGTGGAAAATAAATCTAAAAAAAGCCTAATAAAAATTTGAATTGAAACCCAAAATAAAATCAGAATGAAAAATCTACAATCTCTTGTTTGTGCCGTACTGTTATTGGTTGCATTGGAAAGTTTTGCACAAAACCCCGTAAAAATTGGCTATTTTGATTATAGCTACGTCATCACTCAACTGCCCGAAGCCAAAGCCGCCGATGCCGACCTGAAAGCCTACGCCGAAAAACTTCAAAAAGATTTACAAGCTAAGGAAAGTGAGTTGAGAGCCAAGTATGAACGCTACATGAAAGAAGGCGATAAAATGGCAGCCCCTACACGCGAAGCCCTTGAAAAAGAAATCCAGACAGGACAGCAAAACCTGCAAGAGTTTCAGCAAAAAGCTGAAGCCGATGTCGCTAAAAAACAAGAAGCCCTGCTTCGCCCTATCAATGAAAAATTGGAAAAAACACTCAAAGAAGTTGCCAAAGAAAATGGCTTTACTTTTGTGTTACGTAAAGAAGCTCTCCTATACGAACCCGAAGACCCTACGCTCGATGTTTCGGTACTGGTTTTGAAAAAAATGGGAATTACACCCGCCCCCGCAACAAAAGACAACAAACCTAATACCAACAATACCAACAACAACACCGTAAAACCTAATCCTACTACGAAACCGCGATAAATCCTTTTTGAAAACCTATCAATAAACGATAGGTTTTTTTGTAAGGAAAATGCCCGAAAATTTTTTTCTTTGCAAATACTTGTTCCTATGTAACTAGGTAATTATCAATGACGATAGAATCTGAAAAAATTATTTTGGGCATTGACCCAGGCACCCGTATAATGGGCTATGGCGTAATAAAAATTTTGGGCAGAAAAGTAGAGGTTTTGCAATATGGTGTGATACATTTGGAAAAATACAATACACAGGAACTCAAACTAAAAAAAATTTTTGAGAGAATTACTCAAATAATAGATGAGTTTTTGCCTGATGAGGTAGCTTTAGAAGCACCTTTTTTTGGAAAAAATGTACAATCAATGCTCAAATTAGGAAGGGCACAAGGTGTAGCTATGACAGCGGCTTTGATGCGTGAAATTCCCATTACCGAATATGCTCCACGCAAGGTCAAGCAATCTGTAACAGGTAAAGGCACCGCTACCAAACAAGAATTAGCCACAATGCTTGAAAAAATCTTAAAAATTGACTTTGCCAATGACACCCTGCTCGATGCTTCCGATGCTTTGGGCGTAGCTCTGTGTCATTTCTATCAAGGTGGTACAAAAACTTCAAAATTGAAAGGTTGGAGTGAGTTTCTCAAAGAGAATCCTAACAAAATTAAGAAAAGAAATTAAAATTTTTTTGACAATCCTTAAAAGTACAATTCATATTGTGGTACGTTATATTTAGGCAACTAAACCTTTGTGCAATGAAAAAAAGTATTCTGTTTCTTTGTTTTTTGGTGTGCTTGCAAGGCTTTTCGCAGGCAAACTTACTACAATCAGGACCGATGGTAGGTTACTCCGAAATGCGTGAGGTGATGCTTTGGGTACAAACCAAAAGCAGTGCCAAAGTGAAATTCGCTTATTGGGAAAAAGGTTCGCCTACGAAAAAATCTTTTACGCAAGAAGTTACAACACTTAAAGACGAAGCATTTACGGCTCGTTTGGTAGCTGATGCCGTAGAACCGGGTAAAAAATATGAGTACGAACTCTACATCAACAACCAAAAGGTGAGCCGTCCTTATCCTTTGGAGTTTCAGACACAAGTGCTTTGGGCTTTCCGTACCGACCCTCCCAACATCAAATTTGCGGCAGGAAGCTGTGCTTTTGTAAATGATGCTCCCTACGACCGTCCAGGCAAACCTTACGGTAGCAATTATGAAATTTTCACCAAAATTTACGAACAGAAACCCGATTTTATGCTTTGGCTCGGCGATAATGTCTATCTACGCGAACCTGACTGGGGAACGAAAACGGGCATTTTGTATCGTTATACACATTCGCGTTCCTTGCCTGAGTTGCAGCCGCTCTTGGGTTCGGTACATCATTACGCCATTTGGGACGACCACGACTACGGACCTAACGATTCAGATAAAAGCTATCCAAATAAAGAATTAACTTTAGAAGCTTTCAAACTATTTTGGGGTAATTTGAACTATGGCGTAGGCAACTCGCAAAACAAAGGCATTCAAGGCTCTTTTGTTTGGGGCGATTTGCAGTTTTTCTTGCTTGATGACAGATTTTTTAGAACCGCTAATCAGAATACGGTTTCTACAAGAGCAATTCTTGGTGAGGAACAGGTAGAGTGGCTTATCAATGCATTAGCGAGCAGTCAGGCTTCGTTCAAAATTATTGCTGTTGGTGGGCAGTTCCTAAGCGACTCAAAAGTGAAAGAAAATTTTATCAACTTTCCCGAAGAACGTCAGCGTATCATTGATGCTATTCAGAAAAATAGAGTTTCAGGGGTTATTTTCCTTACAGGCGACCGCCATTTTACCGAACTTTCAAAATCTAATACTACTCCCCCTATCTATGACCTCACGGTTTCACCACTCACTTCGGGTGCATATAATCCTGAAAAAGAGCAGAACACACTTAGAGTTCCTAATACTTTGGTTACAGAACACAATTTTGCTATTATTGAAGTAACAGGAAAACGCAAAGAAAGAGTAATGACTATTAAAATACACAATAAAGACGGCAAGGAACTTTGGAAACAAGAAATCAAAGAAGTGGATTTGCAATATCTTGAAAATTAGGACTTTGTTTTTATGCGAAAAGTTGATTTTTTAGGTAAGTTAATGTAATTTTGCCGAAAAAATTTGGTCCCGTAGTTCAATGGATAGAATAGAAGTTTCCTAAACTTTTGATACAGGTTCGATTCCTGTCGGGACTACTAAAACGCCTATTTCTGCAATACAGACGCATTTTTTTGCAAGATTTTAGGTAGTCGCCCCTTAAAAATTCGTTATCAATGATTGATATACTCAAAATAAATTGGTTTTTCTAAACCTCAATCCCTAAATCCCTTTGGCTTCGCCGACTTTTAGTTCTCCAAAGGAGAAAGGGACTTTTTAAGGTCATAAACTTGAAATTCTCTTCAAAACCACTTTTGATTGAGCATAAAATTAAAAATTAATAACCTTTTACACGTTCTTAATTGCATTCCTCGTAAAACAATAGATGAAGCATTAGACGATAAACCTGAACTAAAAAATATCTTGTTTGAAATTTTTAGAAAATACGATAGTGGTGCTTCAATTTAATGAAAACGGTTATTTAGAGCCTTACGAGGCAATACCAACAGATATGGAAACAGCTAAAAAGGTTTTTGTATAGAACGAGGCAAGAAAAGAACTTTGGAATAATTTTGAGGGTTTTATTCGTGAGGTTCAGGAAGTTTTGGCAAGTCCGTTTAGTGTTTGGCTTAATGGTAGTTTTGTCAGTAAAAAAGAAGTCCCAAACGATATTGATGCAGTTGTTTTTGTAGATTATCAGTTGTATGATACTCACGAAAAAACATTAGCAAAATTTAAAGCACTGACTTTTAGGAAAAATCAGAAATTAGACGTATATTTTGTAAAACATTATCCTGAAAATCATAAATTTCGGTTCGTGTATGAATTAGACAAACAAGAATGGCTGTTTGGTTTTTCAAGAACTAATCCGAATAAAACGAAAAAAACATATCTAAAAGGTTTTTTAGCACTTAAATTTAGTTGATATGGAAAATCAAGTTTGGAATTATCAAGAGTTACTAAATGCGATACATCAAACTTTTGATTTGGTAGTAAGAACAGAAAACTTAATAAAGGTTCATCAAGCTATCAATGATAACGAAACAATCATAGAGCAATACAAAGAGCTTAAAACAAGATACCTACAAGACCTTTTGGAATTATTAGTAGAAGCAAACATTCCTTTGAAACTATCGGCATAAAAAAAACCGCTCAAAGAACGGTTTTTTGTTTATAAGTGCATCAACAAAACTAAACAGACACTTGTATTTGTGTAAAAACTTGAAAAACAAGATTTTGTCTAAGTACTAACATCTAACTACTAATGTCTAACTACTTAGGGCTATGATGTAAGCATAATTTTTTTACTTTGCAATATGTGATAGTACTTATTTTTTCATCAACCTTTTTTGAGTTTTTGTAGCTTAATGTTGCTTATCAAGCACGATGTAAGATAAGATTATCGCAAAATTACCCACTCTATACGAGTTTTTTCTTTCGGTCTGAAAATGTTTTGCCTTTTGAGTTGTTTGGGTTCGACGCCTTGCAAGAGCAATTTTTCGCGAAAATCATCAGCTTGATTGCTCAAAAATGATAAATCTTCTTTCTTGGAATAATACAAAACTATTTTTAGCTTAATATCAGGATTTTTGAACAAAATTTGAGCAATCCGATAAATTTGTTCAGCATTGAACTCAAAAACATCTTCTTGATTGACAATGACGGGTTTGAGTAACAATTTTTCTGCATTGCTCAATACAAGTTTCCGTTTGGGGGCAGTTACTTCCAGAGGTTCTCGGATAATAACCTTCATAGCACCTCGTTCCTCAATGCGATTGTTTTCACCTAATTCGGCTTTTTGGAGGGTGTCTGTTCTTGTTTGGTTTCCATTTTGAGCAACTAAAATGCTGTCTTGTTCTTTCACAACAGGTTTATCTTTTTTCTGAGGCACTTGATAAGGTTTTGAAGGTCTTTTTGTAGTTTTCCTACTGCTTTTCTCAATAGATTTTCTCCAAACAAGGCTTATCTCAAAGGTACTATTGGTTTGCCCCAAAACATTTCTATTAGCAAAGGCAAAATCGTAGCTGGCGGCGAAGAAATAGTTTTTGTAGGCAAAATCAAAACTAACAACAATGGAGGAAGAATTTTTGAACCAAAATCCTGTTGAGAGGCTGTTGTCTTTATCAATCTGATAGCGAGCCAAAGAACCAAGTTGCCAGTTGGCTTTTTGAGACTGCCGAAAATAGCGAGCCGTAGGATAGAAACTCCAATCTTCTTTTTCATAAGCCAAAAATTCGCCTGTAATGCTCCAAAGCAAAGGGATACGGCTCACTTCTGCAAACCAGGTTGTGTTGGGGCGGTTGAGATAGTAACCTGCCACGCCCAAATGATAAAGCAGGCGGTTGCTGTCATCTTCGCCGTACCAAATTAGCCCTGCATTGATAGCGGGAAAATCGGAACGGAAAGCCTCAAAAGGTTCGCCTACGGGAATACTTGCATCAAAGCCATTGATAGTGTATTGACTTTCGGAAGTGAGGCGGCCGGGGTTTATTCTGCGAAAAAAATAACCTCCCTGCAAGCCGAAGGCAAGGTGGTCGTAATCGGAAAAATGAAGATTGTACGCTAAATTTCCAATAACAGCATTGCTCTGCAACAAGCCCCCTTTGCCTGCTTGCTCGTTGAGTACGCCAATGCCCAAGCCACCTGCTCTTTGCCCGTAGTCATCTAACAAGGGCAAGGCAAACTGAAAGCTCTGTGTCCTGATGCCTTGTCCTACGCTAATCTGCTGATTGCGTGTGTGCAAACCCGTAAATAGCTCCTGCCGAACTGCCACCCAAGCAGGATTTGAAAACACAGGCGTAGGATAATAATACTGCGAAAAAAAAATATTTTGAGCCGAAGCAACCTGAAAAAATAAAAAGAAACTCAAAAAAAATACTTCCCTTGCAAGATATGATAAAACTTTTTTATCAGTCTTTTTATTTTTCGCGATACGCATAGTATGCAATGTTTGCCATCTCATTTTCAAAAAACGTCAGAACGATTTTGGCAATTTCTTGGGCATTTTCGCCATATTTTTTGATAATTTCCCAATTTACAACTTTTTCTTGGGATAGTATTTCCATTTTTTCCAAAATTCGTGCCAGCACTTGGCTTCCCATTAGCGTAGCAACGGGCTTCAATTTGTGTACGGCTTTGTACAATTCGTTTGCATTTTTTTGAGAAATGGACTGCATAATTTTCGCCATATCTTCGGGGCAAGAAAGCAGAAAAGAGTTTATCATATCTCGCATAAAATCGCTGTTGTTATCGGTTATCTTTTGGAGATATTCCAAACCATACAGAGCTGTTTTTTCTTTGGGAATAACCTGCACGAGCAAATCGTAAAGTTGCCCTTGGTTGTAGGGTTTCAGTAAGGTAGGATATTTAAGTTTTTGCGAACTTAAACTTCCTGTGACAAATAGTACGGCAGTTTTTTTAGAGTGAGGATTGTTTTTTTCAAAGAGTTCTACCAAATTTTCACCTTGTAGTTCGGGCATTTGTAGGTCGGTGATGAGCAAATCGTAGTATTTTTCTTGCAATTTACTAAGTGCTTGTTTGCTCGAGTTACAACTTTCCACTTCAAAATAAAGGTTTTCTAAAATTCGTTGTGTGTAAAGGCGGCTGATGTCGGAGTCATCGACGAGCAGAATCGAGAGCCCTGCGAAAATATATTTTTGGAAAGTGCCAAACTCCTGCTCGACTTCTCTGAACTCTAAGCTAAGTTCTACGACAAATACAGTTCCTTCGTTGAGCTTACTGCTCACGCTGATGCTACCGCCTTGCATTTCTACGAGTTGCTTCACTACCGAAAGTCCCAGCCCTGTACCGCCAAGTTCTTGAAACGTATTGTTGAGTTGTTCGTAAGGTTCAAAGATTTTTTCAAGTTTTTTGGGGCTAATGCCTTCGCCAGTGTCTTTTACTACAAATCGCAGTTTGCAAGTGTTATCTTCTTTACTGAGCAATTCAACAACTACCGAAACGCCGCCTTTTAAAGTAAATTTGATAGCGTTACTGATGAGATTATAGAAGATTTGGGTAAGACGCACCTCGTCGCCTACGAGAATTTCGGGTACGGCAGGCGAAATCTGAAAATGAAGATAAAGATTTTTTTGCTCTAAAACTCTCAGGAAATTGAGTTGGAGATGCTGAAAGATGGCATTTAGCCTGAAAGAATGTTTTTTAAATTCAATTTTACCTGTTTCCAGTTTCGAAAGGTCTAAAATATCGTCCAAAATTACGCGGAGGTGTTTGGCGGCGGTATGGATACTTTCTATGTAGTTTTTCAGGTCGGTAGGGGAAGGATTTTGTTCTAAAATAATCTGCGAAAGTCCCAAAATACCATTGACAGGCGAGCGGAGTTCGTGACTGATTTTGGAAAAAAACAAATTTTTGAGTTCTCTGCTTCTTTGTAGTTCTTGGTTTCGGATTTGTAGGAGTTGATTTTCTAATCGAATGTTTTTGTTTTGGAGCGAGAGATAATCGTTTTCGAGCATTGCGAGGCGTGCTGTCTGCTGTACTTCAAACAAGTTTTTCTCGACTCTATCTACATCTTTGATGATACAAACTATTGGTTTGTGAGATAGATTTTCATCTAAAAACAAAAGAAAATCAAAAACGCCTTGGTAGCCCAAATCTTCACTCTCCGAGAGGTCAATATAAGGCAAGAAAAGAAGCTGCTCGCGTAAAATAGTTTCTTGCAAACCCTCTAAAAATGGAAAAACAGCTGTGAGTGGCTCACCGATTTTTTTAGAAAAATCAAACAAATAGTTGCAAGAGGCTTTGATTTGTAAGGTTTTGTTATCTATCCACAAAAATTGATATGGCGATTCCGATAACAAATAGTTTTGCTTATATTTTAAGATGTCGAGCATTTTTTTGCTTTGCGTTAGTTATGTTGTTCGGCTTTGTCGTAGGCTTGGATAATGGCTTTTACGAGGCGGTGTCGTACTACATCTTTGGCATCTAATTCTACGATAGCGATACCTTCAATGCCTTTAAGGATTTTCAGGGCGTCAATCAGTCCCGAACGCTGTTTGCTGGGCAGGTCGATTTGGGACTGGTCGCCTGTAACGATAGCTTTGGAGTTGGCTCCCATACGCGTCAGAAACATTTTCATTTGCATAGGAGTAGTGTTTTGGGCTTCGTCGAGCAAGATAAACGCATCGTTGAGCGTACGCCCACGCATATAGGCTAAGGGTGCAATTTCAATGATTCTATTTTCCAAATAAAATTTCAATTTTTCCGAAGGAATCATATCGTCTAAAGCATCGTAGATGGGGCGAAGGTAGGGGTCTACTTTTTCTTTGAGGTCGCCGGGCAAAAAACCTAAATTTTCGCCTGCCTCCACAGCAGGGCGAGTGATGATGATTTTTTTGACTTGCTTGTTTTTGAGGGCTTGCACTGCTAAAGCGACGGCTACGTAGGTTTTGCCTGTACCCGCAGGACCTAAAGCAAACACCAAGTCGTTTTCTAAGGAGGCTTTTACGATTTGGGCTTGGTTTTGGGTACGAGGTTTTATGCCAGAGCCTTTTGTGCCATACAAAATTACCTCTTCTCTGATTTCTTCTAAGCTACCTTCGCCGCCTAAATTTTCTTTTCCGCTTTGCAAAATGTATTCTTCTACGTTTTGCAATGTAATTTTGCCAAACTTATTGTAATGATTGATAAGGGTATTGACTATCTCGTTGATTTTGAGTATTTCGGGCGTTTGTCCTTGAATACGTATTTCGTTGCCGCGTGAAATGATTTTGCTGGTTGGGAAGGCGGCTGCCAACTTTTTGATGTGTAGATTTTCTGCTCCCAAAAAATCTACCAAAGAAATATTTTCTAAGGTAATGGTTTTTTCTATCAAAGTTTGTATGTTTTGGTTTTGGAATTGTTTTCCAAATTTACAAAAATATATTTTTTGGAACAATACTTTACAAGAATTGTTAGTGGCGAAAAAATATTTTTAATAAAATTTGCAAAAACAAGACTTAATCACTATTTTTGCAACTCAATTTTGCGGATGTGGCGTAATTGGTAGCCGCACCAGACTTAGGATCTGGCGCCGCAAGGCGTGGGGGTTCGAGTCCCTCCATCCGCACTATTTGATGTTTGTAATCCCCTACATTGAGTAGGGGGTTTTTTTCTAAAAAATGATTTTATGGAAAGTGTTTTTGTAAAAAATAGCCCTACCTTGGGCGAGCTGAGCGTTATTATCAGCCCTGACGATTACCTGCCCACTTTTGAAAAAGAACTCAAAAAAATAGCTTCCAAAGCTCATATCCGTGGTTTTAGACCGGGAAAAACGCCCGTGAGCGTTGTTAGAAATATGTACGGAAAAGCTATCTTTGTTGAGGAACTTATGAAGCTACTCAACTCAACGTTAGATACCTACCTTAAGGAAAATGATATAGACTACTTAGGCGAATTGCTCCCTTTGTACTCGGAAGAGGAAATAGATTTTAACTTTAACGAAAGAAAAAATTATCATTTTAAATTTCAAGTAGCAACTCCTTCTCCCTTTGAACTTGACGCCCTCAACACACTCTCTGTAAAGCAATACAAACCTTTTCTGAACAAAGAAGAGATTGACAAAGCTATACAAACCGATACCGAAAGGTTTAGCAAAGAACACAAAGTAGAGCAGATAGAAGATGTTTATTGCTTTATTACGGGACAAGCCTCTTGGCAAATTGATAAAGAAACTGCCAAAGATGAAGATACTTTTGAGATAAGCACTTGTTATTTACCTTTAAAGTTTTTAAAAGCCGAGAAACAAGAGGCGATTATCGGAAAAAAAGTAGGTGAAAAGTTCAGCATTGTTCCTTCACAAGATTTGGATTTGGGAGAGGACAATAAAAAAATGGGATACATATTTGGGATTTTTGACGAGGAAGAAGCCTTAGAATTAAAAGATAAAGACGTTGAAATTCTTATTGAGGTTATATATCAGAGAAAACCCCGAGAGCTTGACAGAGAGTTTTTTGAGGAGATGTTTCCCAATAAAAACATAGAAACCTTAGAGCAGTTTCGCCAAGAATTTGCCATTGCTGAAAATCAAACCCTTGAGAGTAATTTTTCTTACTTCAATGATGAACTTATCAAAGATGCTGTTTTGGAGGCAATTCAATTTGATTTGCCTGATGAGTTTCTCAAAAATTGGTTGCAGAGAAAAAATCCGAAACTCAGCCACGAAGATATAGAGAAAGAATACCTACGTGCTTCTAAATCAATACGTTGGAGTGTGATTCAGAGAAAAATAATCAGTAAAGAAAAAATAAATGTGAGTAATGAAGAAATCAACAATTACGCAAACACTCTGATAATGAAGCAACTGCAACAATATGGCTTGCTCAATAACTCTCAATTGATGAAATCTATGCCTAATCTCGTGAAAAATTATCTTTCAGAGAACGATGGTGAGAATTTTATCCAAATCTATGAAAATATTTTAGATATTAAATGCTTAGAAAGTATCAAATCTAAAATACAAATTGAGTACATAGAAATTCACTGGAAAGAATTAGATAATATGGTTACGGAGTATTTCAAGAAAAATGCATCTATCGCAGATACAGCTGAAGCAAGCACTACTGAACTCTAAAAACTAAACCGAAACGTACAAAAGGGTACTCTTTGATTTTTTCAAAAGATACCCTTTTTTTGATTTATGCTCAAAATAATTCGGTTTTATTTTTCTTGTGCGTTGAGCGTAGCCGAAACGCACAAGAAAAGCAGATTTTTTGAAGAAATTTTTGAAAAACCACTTTTTTGGGGTACAAATGAAACTTGCAGATAAAAAAATATTTTTGAGCCTGTTGTTTCTTTTTGGATATTTTTGTGTTATTTTTGTACTTAATCGTTACGCCTCATAGGCGTTGGGTAATATGTTTCACCAAAAAATTTTTTTATGAGATGTGTAAAATTGATAGAAGTAAAATCGGAAGTAGGAGCAGGCACACGCGGAGCAAGTTTGGGTATTGAGGCTCTACGCATCGCAAGCTACAAAAAATTAGATGATTATTTCTGTTTGTACCCTTCCGAACAAGTGCCTGTAAGCAATGCAAGTCTTTGCAAGCCAACTTATTTCAAATGTGCCAAAAGAATAGATGCTATTCTGGAAAATTTGAACCAATCTCTCAAGGTAATCGCTAAAAACTTGACAGAAAACTTTTTTCCTATCGTTCTCTCAGGTGACCATTCCAACGCTGCCGCTACGATAGCCGCTATCAAGAAGACTTTTCCTCAGAAAAAATTAGGGGTAGTTTGGATTGACGCCCACGCCGACTTGCATTCGCCATTTACCTCGCCTTCGGGCAATATGCACGGTATGCCATTAGCTATAGCTCTTGCCGAAGATAATCTTGAAAATCAAATCAATGAGGTAGATACACTTACCCAATCGCTTTGGAATAAAGTTAAGAACTTAGGAATTGCAGGAGCAAAATTTTTGCCTCAGCACTTAGTCCATGTAGGTGTTCGCGATACCGAAGCCCAAGAAGAAGCTCTTATTAGCAAATATCGGATTCCCAATTATACAGTGCCTGAAATCAGAAAAAAAGGCATAGAAAATATTGCCCAAGAAATTTTAGAACAAAACCTTGCTGAATGCGATTTGATTTATGTGTCTTTTGATGTGGATAGCTTAGATGCAGAAATTTCAGTAGGGACAGGTACGCCTTCTGCAGGCGGGCTTAGCATAGAAGAAGCTACTACACTCAACCAAATGCTTGTTAAAGATGAACGTGTATGTGCTTGGGAAATGGTAGAAATCAATCCTGCTCTCGATAAGGAAGGCAATAGAATGGCAGAAATCGCCTTTGATATTCTGAAAGCAACTACAAAAGCTCTCCAATATCAAAGTAAGGAAATAATGTACCAATAAAATTAAGACATTAGAGGCGAGCCGACCAAGACAAATATTGTTTTTCAGGATTTTGCAAAAATGCAAACATCTGTTTATCTTGTAGAACTACTCATTGATTAGGTCATAAGAATACGCTTCAAGCCTTCACTTTGAAAGTGAGGGCTTTTTTTAGGAAAAGTATGCTCTATAGTACGACACATTTTCGCCTTTGTAGGATTTTATTTGCTTGTAAAAGCAAAAATCATAATATTTGCAAACTCAAAAAGTATAACCTTGCAAAATTCAATGAAATACAAACGAATACTCCTCAAACTTAGTGGCGAGGCACTCGCCGGCGATAGGCAAGAGTACGTAATCAATCCGCAGATACTCGAACGCTACGCCAAAGAAATCAAAAAAGTAGTAGAAAAAGGCGTGCAAGTCGCTATCGTGGTGGGAGGAGGCAATATCTACCGAGGAGCCGAAGCCGATATTTCGGGTATTGATAAGGTACAGGGTGATTATATGGGAATGTTGGCTACCGTCATCAACGGAATGGCTATGCAAAACGCCATCGAGAAGCAAGGTGTTTACACGCGTCTGATGTCGGCACTCAAAATGGAGCAAGTATGTGAGCCTTTTATCAGGCGTAGAGCAATTAGGCATTTAGAAAAAGGCAGAGTAGTTATTTTTGCCGCAGGTACAGGTAATCCTTATTTCACTACGGATTCAGCGGCTTCTTTGCGTGCCATCGAGATAGGGGCGGAGATAATTCTGAAAGGTACAAAAGTTGATGGCATCTATACCGCCGACCCCAAAAAAGATAGTACCGCCACACGATACAAAAATATTACCTTCGACGAAGCCTACGCAAAAGGTTTAAACGTAATGGACATGACGGCTTTTACCCTCTGCAAAGAAAATAACTTGCCCATTATAGTATTTGATATGAACGAGGAGGGCAATTTGCTCAAAATCGTAGAAGGAGAAGAAGTAGGAACATTAGTAGCTTTGGAAGCGATTTAGTCAACTTTTCAATATAAATTTTCAATATCAAAACCCGATTTTTATGGAAGAGGAAGTTAAAATGTACCTTGATGAAGCCCAAGATATGATGAAGAAGGCTCTGGAGCATACACGGAGCGAATTAGTTAAGATTAGAGCAGGAAAAGCTATGCCCAATATGCTCGATGGCATTTTGGTAGAATACTACGGAGCCAATATACCCATCAATCAGGTAGCGACCATTACCACTCTCGATGCTCGTACCCTCAGCATACGCCCTTTTGAGAAAGGCTCTATTAGTGCTATCGAAAAAGCCATCAAAAACAGCGATTTGGGAATAAATCCACAAAATAATGGAGAAGTAATTATTCTCAATATCCCCCCACTTACCGAAGAACGCCGCAAACAATTAGTTAAGCAAGTCAAACAAGAAGTTGAAAATGGCAAAATCAGTGTTCGTAATGCTCGCAAAGAAATCAATGATGCTCTCAAAAAACTTCAAAAAGAAGGTGCCTCCGAAGATATGATTAAAAAAGCAGAAGAGAGTGTACAAAAATATACCGATAACTATATTGCAAAATTAGATGAAATTTTGCATGCCAAAGAAGCCGAAATAATGAAGGTCTGAAAAATTTATACTCCAAAATAAATGGTTTTGTATTTTTCTGTACGTTTCGGCTACGCTCAACGTACAGAAAAATATAAAGCCAAGCCACTTTTGATTGAGTGTAAAGACTGAAAATCTAATTTCTCTACAAACCTTTTGGGTGTTTAGTGTAGCAACATTAGAAAAAAACTTTTCTGATTTTCGTTACCAAAGAACAACAAAGGACTCGAAAAAAGTCGGCTATTTTGTTATCTCAGGCTACTTTTCACCGAAATGCCTAACTCTTCCAACTGCTCTTGGCTAATTTCCGAAGGTGAGTCTATCATCACATCTCGCCCCGAATTATTTTTAGGAAATGCAATAAAATCACGAATGCTATCTGCTCCACCAAACAGCGAACACAATCTATCAAACCCGAAGGCAATTCCGCCGTGTGGAGGAGCTCCGTAGCGAAAAGCATTCATCAAAAAGCCAAATTGAGCTTCGGCTTGCTCGGCAGTAAAGCCTAAAACTTGAAACATTTTTGCCTGTAAAGTCTTATCAAAAATCCGAATTGAGCCACCGCCTACCTCAACACCATTGATAACCATATCGTAAGCATTCGCCCTGATTTTACCGAGTTCGCCTGTTTCTAAGTAGTGTAAATCTTCAGTTTTGGGCGAGGTGAAAGGGTGATGCATAGCAAACCAACGCCCTGCTTCCTCGTCGTACTCCAACAAAGGGAAATCTATCACCCAAAGGCACGAAAACTGGTTTTTGTCTCTCAATCCCAAACGTGTTCCCATTTCCAAACGCAATTCGCTAAGTTGTTTGCGAGTTTTGTGGGCTTCGCCACTCAAAATTAGTAGCAAATCGCCTGCTTCGGCGTTCATTTTTTCAGCCCAAAGGCTGAAATCTTCTTGCGAATAGAATTTATCAACCGAAGATTTGAACGAACCATCATTTTTGCACTGTACATATACCAAACCTTTCGCTCCGATTTGGGGGCGTTTGACAAAGTCTGTTAGCTCGTCTAACTGCTTACGAGTATATTCGGCAGCACCTTTGGCACAAATACCAACCACCAACTCGGCACTATCAAAGACTTGAAAACCTTTGTTTTTGACAATATCGGTTAGTTCTACAAATTTCATTTCAAAACGCGTATCGGGCTTATCCGAACCATACAATTTCATTGCTTCTGCATAAGTCATTCGGGGGAAATTGCCCATTTCTAAGCCTTTTACTGCTTTGAACAAATGGCGAACCAAGCCCTCAAAAGTGTTCAAAATGTCTTCTTGTTCTACGAAAGACATTTCGCAGTCTATCTGTGTAAATTCAGGCTGTCTGTCAGCTCTCAAATCTTCATCGCGAAAGCATTTTACGATTTGGTAGTATCTATCAAAACCCGAAACCATTAGCAACTGCTTAAAGGTTTGTGGCGATTGGGGCAAAGCATAAAATTGCCCTTGATGCATACGACTTGGTACAACAAAATCTCTTGCTCCTTCGGGAGTAGATTTGATGAGGACAGGGGTTTCTACTTCAATAAAATTTTGTTCATCTAAATATTGGCGAGTAGCACGTGCCATTTTGTGGCGAAGCATCAAGTTTTCGCGAACGATATTCCTGCGTAAGTCCAAATAACGGTATTTCATACGAAGTTCGTCTCCGCCGTCGGTTTCGTCTTCTATTTTGAAAGGTGGCACTTCGGAAGGGTTGAGAATTTTGATTTCTTCTGCCCAAATTTCTATCTCTCCTGTTGGGAGTTTGGGGTTTTTGGAAAGTCTTTCAGCAACTTTGCCGCTAACTTGAATTACAAACTCTCTGCCCAAGCTACGAGCTATCTCGAACAGGTTGCTTGCAGATTTTCCTTCCTCTAATGTGACTTGTGTAATGCCGTATCTATCTCGTAAATCTATCCACAAGATACTTCCTTTATCTCTGATAGTTTGTACCCAGCCGCAGAGGCTTACCTGTTGGTTTTGGTGTGCTAATCGGAGTTCGCCGCAGGTGTGTGTTCGTAGCATGATTTACTTCTTTAAAAAATTGATTGGCAATAAAAATTGCCTTTCAGAAGCCCCAAAAATAAAAGGTTTTCTTTGAATTTTCTAAAAAATTCAGAATTTTCAATCACGCACAAGCACAAACTTTCGCTTTACGAAGATAATGCCAGTTCAGCAGATAGGCAGAGAAAATCCCTACTATTCCCAAAACATCAAATAAATGATTGTGAGCCAAAAGATTTGCCACGAGAAGCACCATAAAAGAAAGAATCAACACGAAGAGAGGCAAAATTTTTTTGTGAATATTTGTGTCCTTACCTACAATAGCGGTAGCTATCAGAAAACTAAGCAAAATGATAAGTAACTCGATTTCTTCGGGAAGAAACTCAGCAAAAGCAGGTATAAAAGCCAGAACAAGAGGCGTTGCAAGGCAATGCAAGGCACAAAGTAGCGAAAGCGAAAAGCCAAATTTTCCTAAAAGATTTTTGACGGCAGTTTTTTTCATAAATTACAACAATGTTGCAAATATAACATACAAGCAACACTGTTGCAAACTTTTTTGTTCAGTCTAACGGCAAATTTCTTTCAAAATCGTAGAGTGTGAATGCCCTAAGAGTGTAGTAATCAGTCCAAAGGGTTTCTAATTGTTTGAGGTAGTTTTGGAAGGCGGCATTTTTGGCAGCGAGAGCTTTGTCGAGTTCGGTAATGGTAGTAAAGCCATGCTGGTAGTCTTGGAGTGTCATCAAATAACTTTTTTCGGCAATGGCTTTGGTTTTTTCAATAATTACCCATTGCTTTTTGGCAAGTTGCCAATTTCTGATAAGTTGTAGTAGTTCTTGTTCTATTGCGAGCAGTTCTTGCTCTGCCTGAATTTGAGCGTATTGCTGTTGTAGGGTAGCGATTTTTACTTCGGCTTTGCCACGTTGCCAGTCAAGAATAGGAATTTGGAAAGAAACACGGGCATTTTCTTGGTCTTTCAGTTGTCGATAAACGTTAGGCAGTTCGTTGGCATCTTTTGAGAGACCAAAGGAAAGCGTAACGTCCATTTGCAAACCTGCATTGGCACGGGCTTGTGCCACTTCTTTATCGGCTTCAAGCAATTTGCGTTGAAGTTCAATGACTTTTCTGCCATTTTTTCGGACTTTCTCCAAAGTCGCCTCCTCATCAATGTTGATATTTTCAAAAATATTTTTTGGATACTCGAGTTGTAAGGGCTGATTTTTTTTTAAAAAAATTTGTAATTGTTTTTGAGCAAATTCGTATTCATTGAGGGCTTGTGCATATTGCTGTTGAGCCTGCAAAAGATTGATTTCGTTGCGGAGCAATTCATTTTCGGTAATTTTGCCCACCGAAAAACGATTTTTGGCAAGTACCAAAAGCGTATCGGCATTAGCTTGTTGAATTTTTGTAGTTTCCAGATTCTCTTGGGCAAGCAACAGCTTGAAAAACAATTTCAAAGCTTTTATTTTACTAAACTCCAAATCTTCTTTGTACTTTTTTTGCGATTCTACAAATCGTAGAGGTTCAATTTTACTTGCCCATTTTAGGCTGTTGAACTGCCCGATTGGCTGACGAACGCCCACCAACACAGGATACGAAAGGTAAGAAGTAGTTCGGGCAGGTCTGAAAATATCGATGCGGTTGAGTTGCGAAGAGGCAAAGAAAGTACCACCTATGGGAGTTATGTTTTGTAGAAGCGATATATTGAGATATGAAGTTGCCAGACTTCTTGCACGGAAAATCTCCAAACCGTCGTTTTGCGTTACGGGAATGATAGTTCGGCTTAGGTTGGGCAGTTCGCCACTAAGTACGAAACGAGGCTTATTGTTGGATTGATGAAGACGATATTGCCAATAACTGATTTGAGCCAATTTTTCTGCTTTTTCGGCATCTACCGAGTTTTCGCCTGCAAGCCAAAGCATTTGCTCTATGCTTAGCTTTTCTTGTGAAAAAGCTCTTCCAGAATATAGAAACAAACAAAAAAGCATTACAAATGATAAGTATTTCATAGTTTTAACTCAAAAATTTTGATAAAAAGACTTGAATTTAGGATAAATGCTATCAAATTGATTTTTATTTATCTCAAATTCGCCGTATTTGATGTAAGCAAAAATACGACTTTGCCACGTAAAGTCTTTCAATAAATCTTTTTTGGATTGATTTAATTCTTTTTGATATTCGGCATTGGTTTTTTCTTTTTGCAGTTGGATATAATTTTTTTGAGCAAGCAGTTGCAAGGATTTCAGAAAGGCGTAGCGTATAGCCAAATTATATTGCTCTTTACCGATGGCTTGTTCTATAAGTGTATCTAAATTGTTTTCGTGCAAATCTTGCCAGTCTTGGTCTTCGGTTTTTTCTACGATATTTTTATTTGCTTGGAGCAAACTGCGTATATCTATTCCCAAAAGAGCCAAAAGCAGAAATATAATAACAATTGCCGAGGCAATGTAGATGGCACTTTTGCCTAAGCTAAAATTCAGGTCTAAGTTTAGTCCTTCTTGGGGGCGTACTTTTTTTATTTCCCAGTTGGCATCTTTTTCCATTTTTTTTCTTTGTTCCTCTTCCCAACGCCAGCGTTTATATTCCCAGTCGGTATCGTGTTGGCTGTACGTCTCGATGTCTTCTTCGTAGTTGAAATTAGGGTTTTGGCGTATTTTCTCGAGTTTCTTTTCGTCGAAGCTACGCACTTGTGCGGGATTGTTTTGAGCAAATCCACAACAAGCACAAAACCACAGAACAAGCAAAAAACTTAGTAGTTTCATTCAAAAACAATTTTATTGAGAATAATATTTTGCCCTTCTACGCTTAGCCAAGCGGCGTATTCTTTGCCGTCTTGTGCATAAAGAGAAACCTCATTGATGAAGTTTGTATCATATTCTTTGCCATCAACCACGATTTTGGCTTCTTGTTTTTCGTTGATATACGAAAAGCCCCAATTTTTTTCGCTGGGGGCAAAGCGAACATTAGGCAGTTGATTTTCTTGTAAAGTCATTTTGTAAGTTCCGAGTTTATTCACTTGATTGTTGACGTAGGCGTAGAGGGCGTATTCGGTTTCGTTTTCTTTTTCTTTTGTCCAAAAGTAAAAATCTTCTTTGCCATCGGGGAAGTCAATTTTTTCTATGTTTTTGAAAGTACCTAAATTGATTTTTCCGTTCAGAATAAGTTGGTCGTTGTAGAGGACAATAGCAATAGTATTTCGGCTATCACTGACGGTAAATTTACGTACATTATCCAAAATTGGTTTATCGCGGTAGTAGAGTGTATTTTTTTTTCCAACTACATAATTGAACCTATCAGGTTTGATGCCCAAGTCGGTTTGTTTTACAAATTCTTCGTAAGGACCGAAAACTTCACCATTCACCATAAAATAAATTTTTTGGTCTTTTACTACATTCATTGCGTAGTTTTGGTTGGTGTAAAGGAGTTTTATTTCTACGGGTTTTCCTTGCAGTTCTTTATCAAAGAAGCCAATATCGCCTTTTTGGTTAGCAAGATAAATTTTATTGTTATTGTTTGAGGCTTCGGCAACAAGTACCCACTGATTGTTGTTGAGCAAGGCAAAATCATAGATGTTTTTGTAGGGGCCTAATATACGCTGATTGTTAAATTTGATGAAATAATTATAGTGTGAGCCTGCATTTTCGTAGTAGCTTACTGCCCAATTAGTGCCATCGGGGCTGAGGTAATAATTGAGTAAATTGGTATAAGGACCATACACAAAGCCATTGACAATCACGTTGTACTCGGCAGAGGGTTCATCATAAATCACATAGCCGTAAAGCCTTTTGGTAATACGTAAATCAAAGGTTCTTTTGGTTTTGGGGTACTTAGCCACACGATAGCCGTCGAAAATCACAATATTGCTATCTTTACGAGTATCTACGATACCCCAATGCTCATTGGTAAGGCGGGGCTGTTCGATAGATTTACGAGTAAAGTTTTCGTATAAAACCTTATTGACACAATATTTGCGTGTATTTTTGGTGGTATTATCTATCACGAAGGCAAAGCCCAAACGCGACTGATACACGCCTAAGGCGTTTTCATAAACAGCAATTTGTTCATCTTTTTGAAGCGAATATACGATTTCTTTTTCTTGGGCTAGTAGCTTACCGAAACAAAGAAAAATAGCAATGAAAAAAAACGCTCTCATCAATAGCAGTGTTTTTGTAACATTTGGAAAAGCAAGTTACAAAAAGGCTTTGAAAACATCAAAAGCAAAGCCTTAATTTTCGGCAGGAATGTATTTTTCAAGCACTTTTTTATCGGCAAAAGTACATAAACCCGAGTGCCAAAGTATCTGAGCGATAGACGCCTTAAACGCCCTGTTCAGCTTGCTTCTGACAAGGTTTTCTATGATAATTTTTTTGTCTTCTCTTAAATGAAGAGCATAGTTTGAGGCAGCAGCAGGCAGGTGATGTTCTACGGCAAAACGAATGAAACGAATTTCAATATTTTCGGGATTTTCAGCAATGGCTTGTTCTAAAAGTCCGCTTGCTTGCAGAAAATAACTCAACTTCATAGCAGGTACAAGCGAATATTTAGCATACAAAGCCAACGTAGCCGCTTTGTACGCTAAAAATAACGGACTATCTTTTTTCTCGGAAGTTTCCAAGAGTTGTTCAAGGTCTTTGAGAGCCAAGAATTTCTGCGAAGCCTCTAAAAAAACCTGTCGTATATTTGGGTTCATTTGAATAATTCCATTTGTAGTTTTTCTTCCTTAGCAGTATCATTTTGCAGAAGTATCATCTCCTTAACTTTTTGTACGGGCATTTTGTTGCCAAGTGCCTTCCAACCTTTTACTTCTGCCAAAACGTCTAAATCATAGACAAATTCGCTCCACGTTTTTTCGCCTGTTTTCTGATAAATCACTCTCACTTGGGGTTGAGTTTGTGTGGTTGCCAATACGAGTTTTGAAACAGGGTGTTCGCCAATGAAACCGAATAGCTTGTCTTGCGTAGTTGTCTCTATTTTGAAACGTTTAACAAAATACTGCTTGTGTTCGCCACTGAAATAGACGCAAGTAATGATTTTTTCAGGGCTAAATTTCTCTACTAATTCCACTTTGAGCGGGTTGAATCTGCGAATATCATAATTTTTGATTTCGTAGTTGCCATCTTTATAGACTACCAAAATTTTATCTTCACCTTCAAAACCACCCAGCAAAATACCTCTTTCTTGGGTATTGAGTTCGCCTGTATTGCTATCGTACCAAATTTGTAGTTTGCCAAGCGTAGAAATACCTTGCGAAATTTTCTCAATTTTCTTTACAGGATATTTCGTAAGAATGTTTCCGATACTATTTCTGCCTTTGATGTCCAATTCGGCAAAATCGTATTCAAACACTTTATTTTTGGCTTTACAATTTGCCGAAAGCGTGATTTTTATTTTTTCGGCTTCGCCATTAGGGTTTGCCGAAAAGTAAAGAATTTTTGATTTTGCTTCGCCTTTTGTGAGGTCGTACTCTTTGTCGCGGGTAACTCCCCCAATCTGAAAGCGTTTTACATAAGTGTTGCCTGCCAAGCCGTCGCGATAAGCCATATTGTAGGTCATTCGGGTATCGTTTTTGTCAAAAACGCCTACGTGAATAATATCTTTGCCTACAAAGGTTTTTTCAGCAATTTTTGTAACCAAAAACTTACCATCGGCACGGAACACGATAATATCATCGATATCGGCACAATCACAAACAAATTCATCTTTTTTCAGTCCGTAACCGATAAAGCCGTCGGCTTTATTTACGTAAAGTTTGGTATTATTTGCCACCACTTGCGTAGCCTGAATAGTGCCAAAAGTAGTAATAGTAGTTTTGCGTTCTCTGCCTTTGCCATACTTCTTCAAAAGGTTCTTGAAGTACAAAATAGCATACTCGGTGAGGTTAGCAAGGTTATTTTCGGTTTCTTCCAAATCGGCTTGGTATTGGCGGAGTTGTTCTTCGGCTTTTTGGGCATCATATTTGGAAATGCGTTTGATACGAATTTCTGTGAGTTTTACCAAATCGTCTTCGGTAAGTTCTCTGTAAAATTTATTTTTAAAAGGTTCTAAGCCTTTGCTAATGATTTGTAAAACCTGCTCCCACGTTTCGGCTTCTTCTATTTTGCGATAAATACGATTTTCTATAAAAATTTTTTCAAGTGAGGCGGCTAAGATTTTTTCCTGCAAATCTTTTTTCAAGATTTCTAATTCCTTACGCAAGAGTTCTTTGGTTCGAAGCGTAGAAAGGCGTAAGATTTCATCTACACTCGTGAAAATAGGCTTTTGTTCGGCAATGACACAGGCATTGGGAGAGATAGAAACCTCGCAATCGGTAAAAGCATAGAGAGCATCGATGGTAATTTCGGGCGAAACACCACTTGCTAAATTGATAATAATTTCCACTTCTTTGGCGGTATTATCTACAATATTTTTGATTTTGATTTTCCCTTGTTCTACGGCTTTGAGGATAGAGTCTATCAGCGAGTTGGTGGTCGTAGAAAAAGGAATTTCACGAATGACGATAGTTTTGTTGTCGATTTTTTCAATTTTAGCTCTCACTTTTATTTTTCCACCTCTTTGCCCTGCTCGGTAGTCGCTGAAATCTGCTAAACCTCCTGTTGGAAAATCGGGTAGAATTTGCGTAGGTTTTCCTTTGAGAATACCAATAGAGGCTTCAATGAGTTCACAAAAATTATGCGGTAATATTTTGGTAGAAAGCCCAACGGCAATGCCCTCAACACCCTGAGCCAATAAAAGCGGAAACTTCATAGGCAGTGTGATAGGCTCTTTTTTTCTGCCATCATACGAAAGTTGCCATTCGGTAGTAGCAGGATTGAAAGCTACTTCTAAGGCAAATTTAGTAAGCCGAGCTTCTATGTAACGCGAGGCGGCGGCACTATCACCTGTGCGAATATCGCCCCAGTTTCCTTGTGTATCGATAAGTAAATCTTTTTGTCCTAAGCCGATAATCGCTTCCGAAATAGCCGCATCGCCGTGTGGGTGGTACTGCATCGCTTGCCCGATAATGTTAGCTACTTTATTGTAACGCCCATCGTCTATTTGCTTCATGGCGTGCAAAATACGCCTTTGGACAGGCTTCAAGCCGTCTTCAAGAGCAGGAATGGCTCGTTCCAAAATCACATACGAGGCATAATCTAAAAACCAATTTTCAAACAAGCCATTAACAGGCATTTTTTCTTTGCTCATAGGTATAGAAGTTTCAAAGCTAAAACGCTTGCAAAGATATAAAAACACTTCGTAAAAAAATGTTCTGAAAGATGTAATTTGACAAGGTTCAAAAAGATGTTTTACAAAACATTTTGGGCTTTTGAAAGTTATGAAAGTACAGAACCTAAAATTTTTTTGCCTATGCTCACGCAACTTGTCTATGTAAGCAACCGTTCTAAATTTTGCACAGCCAAAGATATAGAGCAAATTTTGGAAAGTAGTGTTAGAAATAATCAGAAGAAGAACATTACAGGTGTGTTATTGTATTCAGATAAGAAGTTTTTGCAGTGCATTGAGGGAAACTACGAAGATTTGAAAAACCTTTACGCTAAGATAAAGCAGGATAAACGTCATTACAACCCTATTATGATAGGATTTACGATTGTTAAAGAGCGTTTGTTTCCTGCTTGGCAGATGGCAGGGAAATCAGTAAACCTGGAACAAGTTAGCTTTGAAAACCGAATGGACAGCTCCGAAGAAAGTGAGTTTAGAAAAATATTAGAAGGCGAAACCTCCAACTCGGAGCGAGTATCAGCGTTAATCAAAAAGTTTTTTGATTGATTATTGTATCTACTTTCTTGTAAGATACGACACGGAAAAACGGCAAAATGTTTTTTGTACTTTTTTGCGAAAAATGCCGTTTTTTTATTTTTTTGCGACAAGATTTTTTGAATTATGTATCAAAACAAAAAAGTAGTAGTAGTTTTACCCGCTTACAACGCCGCAAAAACCTTAGAACAAACTTACAGAGAAATTCCGCTTGATTATGTAGATGAAGTAGTGTTGGTTGATGATGCCAGCAAAGATGACACTGTAAAAGTTGCTCAAAGTTTGGGAATTAAACATATCATCATTCACGAGAAAAACAAAGGCTATGGCGGAAACCAGAAAACTTGTTACAAAAAAGCTCTTGAATTGGGAGCAGATATTGTAATTATGCTTCACCCCGATTATCAATATACGCCTAAGTTGCTTTTGGCAATGATTTCCATTATCGGAAATGAACTCTATCCCGTAGTTTTTGGCTCTCGGATACTCGGCAAAGGTGCTTTAAAAGGCGGTATGCCTCTCTACAAATACATTGCCAATCGCGGACTTACTTTCGTACAAAATCTGCTAATGAACCAAAAACTCTCCGAATACCATACGGGCTACCGAGCCTTTTCGGCAGAAGTGCTAAAAAAATTAGATTTCACACACAATTCCGATGATTTTGTATTTGATAACGAAATGATTGCCCAAATCTTTTACAATGGCTTCGAGATTGCCGAAGTTACCTGCCCTACTAAATATTTCAAAGAGGCGTCTTCTATCAATTTCAGGCGTAGTATGAAATATGGTTTTGGGGTTTTGGGCGTTTCATTGAAATATTTTCTTACGAAACTCGGCTTGTATCGCTGGCGGGTGCTAAAAGGCTAAACTCATCGGCGTCTAAGTGAATGGGAAATTTCGCTCTAAACTCATCAAGAGGTGTTTTGTCCAAAGAGACAATTTCGGTAGCTTCTCTGCCATCGCTAATTTTGAGCAAACATTGCCCTTTGAAGTCATAAACAGCAGAATTACCATTGTATTGCTTGCCCTTGCCATCTGTACCAACTCTATTTACACCGATACAAAACGATAGATTTTCTACGGCTCTTGCCTGCAAAAGTATATCCCAAGCATTGAGACGAGGATTAGGCCAGTTGGCAACATACAACAAAAGGTCATACGCCAAACGTACGTTTCTACTCCATACGGGAAAACGCAAATCGTAGCAAATAAGCGGACAAATGTTCCACTCTTTGATTTTCTTGATGATTTTTTTATTACCAGCCGTATAAACCTGATGCTCCCCTGCCATTCGGAAGAGATGTTTTTTGTCGTAGAAATCAATATTTCCGTTTGGTTCAACCCAAAGCAAGCGATTGTAAAATTTATCTTTTTCTTTGATGATACAACTGCCAACGATTACGGCTTGTGTTTTTTGGGCTTGTTGCACGAGCCATTTGCAAGTGGTCAGGTTCATAGGTTCGGCTAAGGAGGGAGCATTCATTGTAAAGCCTGTACTAAACATTTCGGGCAAGATAATCAAATCAACAGCAGTGCTGATTTGGCTAATTTTTTCCTCAAACATTGCCAAATTTGCCGTAATATTTTCCCAATACAAATTGCTTTGCAGTAAAGCGACTTTCAGCATAAGATTTTCAGTGTTTGAGTGGGCGTTTTTTTATCATTCCTCCTTTGGTATCTTTGATGCTATTCATTATGATAAAAGCCTGCGGGTCTATGTCTTCTACTTCGGCTTGTAGGCGGGCAATTTCTAAGCGTGTAACTACGGTATAGATAATATCTACCATTGGCGGCGTTTCGTTGTTGGGCGTATAGCCTCTTTTTCCTACATAAATTGTTACGCCTCGTCCCATCTTTTTGATAATCATTTGCCTGATTTCCTCACTTTTGGCAGAAATTATCGTAACGCCTGTATATTCTTCGATGCCTTCTATGGCAAAATCTACGGTTTTGGAAGCAGAGAGATATGTAAGAATGGCATACAAAGCTATTTCTACGGAAAGCAGATAAGCCGCTACCGAAAAAATCAGAATGTTGAATACTAAAATCACATCTCCGACGGTCATACCTGTTTTTCGGCTTAGATAGATTGCCAGCACTTCCGTTCCGTCTAACACGGCTCCGCCTCGTACCGCCAAACCAATTCCTCCTCCCAAAAAGAAACCACCAAAAACAGCTACCAAAAGTTTATCCGACGTTACGACAGGATAATTGATAAAACTGATAGCCAAAGCCAAGCCCGAAATAGCTATGATGCTTTTGATAGTAAAATTTCTTCCAATTTGAGCCAAACCCAAAACCAAGAAAGGAATGTTGATACAAACCAAAAGAATAGGCAGAGGTATATCGGTAAGTTTGGCTACAAGCATCGAGATGCCCGTAACGCCTCCGTCTATAAACGCATTAGGCAAAAGAAACCCCTTTAAACCAAAACCCGCCGATATGACACCAAGGACTACGAGTAGAAAATTTTTGGTAAAATTTAAAAATTTTAATCGCATCTATTTTTTTAGGGTTTAATCGCGTGCATTACGGTGAGCAGTTAAATTATGTTTGTGTTCGTAAATCCTGTAATGACGAAACTCATCATACAATTTCATACCATTTGATATTTTTCTGTACGTTTCGGCTCATTTCGGCAGTTCGGCAAGCTCACTGACCTCTTCGCTCAATGAACACGCTCAACGTACAGAAAAACCAATTTTTGAAAATATTTTTCAAAAACCACTTTTTTTCAGGTATGACTTTTTGGAGTTGGGCTTAGAAAAATTTTGATTACAAGGCTTCAAGATTAGCTCTGCCTTATCTAATTACCCCCAATTCCTTTCCAACTTCTGTAAAGGCAGTGATAGCTTTATCAAGATGATGTCTTTCGTGAGCGGCAGAGATTTGCACTCTGATGCGTGCCTGCCCTTTTGGCACAACAGGATAAAAGAAGCCAACCACATAAATACCTTTGTCTAAGAGTTTTTCAGCCATTTTTTGAGCAAGAACCGCATCATAAAGCATAATCGGAACGATAGGATGTTCGCCGGGTTTAATATCAAAGCCTGCTTCGCTGATTTTCTGCCTGAAATATTTGGTATTTTCTTCTAATTTATCTCTTAGCGAAGTTGTTTCGGAAAGCATATCCAACACCGCAATAGAGGCGGCTACAATGCAAGGAGCCAGAGCATTGGAGAACAAATATGGTCGCGAGCGTTGGCGTAAGATTTCAATCATTTCTTTTCTGCCGCTCGTAAATCCTCCCATAGCTCCGCCCAAAGCCTTGCCAAGCGTGCCTGTGATGATATCGATTTTTCCCATTACGTTGCGGTACTCGTGAGTTCCTCTGCCGTTTTTACCTATAAAGCCTGAGGCGTGGCACTCGTCAATCATTACGAGGGCTTGATATTTTTCGGCAAGCTCTACGATTTTATCTAATTGGGCAATGGTGCCGTCCATTGAGAAAACCCCGTCGGTTACGATAATCCGATTGCGAGTATTTTTAGCCTCTTGCAATTTTGCTTCCAAATCGTTCATATTGTTATGTTTGTAACGGAAACGTTGGGCTTTACAGAGTCTAATACCATCTATAATGGAGGCGTGGTTGAGTTCGTCGGAGATGATGGCATCTTGTTCATTGAAAAGAGGTTCAAAAACACCACCATTGGCATCGAAGGCGGCAGCGTACAAAATCGTGTCTTCTGTGCCTAAAAACTCGGCTATTTTTTGCTCTAATTCTTTGTGAATATCTTGCGTGCCACAAATAAAACGCACCGAAGACATACCGAAACCGTGTGTGTCTAAGGCTTTTTTAGCGGCTTCAATCACTTTTGGGTGCGAGGAAAGCCCCAGATAATTATTTGCACAAAAGTTGATTACTTCTTTGCCGTTGGCTATAATATCGGCTCCTTGTGGCGTAGTAATGATGCGTTCTTGCTTAAATAAGCCATTTGCCCTAATTTCTTGCAATTCTTGGGCTACAATACTTTGATTGGTGTACATATTCGTAAATTTAGATGGCTATGCAAAAATACAAGCCTTTGTGAAAATTTGTTTGTTTTCTACAAAAAAATCAATCAAAAAGGCATTTTTTTTGAAATTTGAGTTAATTTTTAAACCTTTTTTTCGTATCAGTGTTTGAAAATAAATTGCAAACAAAATGAGTACATACTTGTCTTTATTCCCACTAAATTTGGTAGCTTTTCCCACTGAAAAGTTGAACTTGCATATATTTGAGCCTCGTTATCGTCAGCTTATCAGGGAGTGTATTGCAGAAGGAAAAACCTTTGGCATACCTGCTTTCATCAACAACAATCTGCAAGAATTAGGAACTGAAATGAGAGTGGTAGAACTTGCTAAACAATACCCCGATGGCAGAATGGACATCAAAACCGAAGGTTTGCGAGTGTTTCGTATCAATACTTTCGAAAATCCTGCCACGGGCAAACTCTATGCAGCAGGAAAAGTAGAATTTTTTGAAACCGATACGCACACCGACTATATCCTGAAAAACAAAGCAATTACGCTGATAGACCAACTCTACGCTATTTTGGGCTTAGAAAACCCTTTGGAGTACGATAAAGAGCCTTTTTCGTTTCAGGTGGCTCACAAAATCGGGCTTTCTTTGGAGCAAGAATATCAACTTTTAGCAATGCTTGACGAAAACCTACGAGTAGAATTCATTATCGAGCATCTTGAAAGAAGTATTCCGATTATTGAGGAAGTAGAACGAACCAAGCAGTTGGTTCGAATGAACGGACACTTCAAAAATCTAAATCCGCTAAATTTCTAACATTCTACAAACCTTCTATTTCACCTACAACAAAGGTACTTCCTCCAACAAAAATTAAATCTTCGGGCAATGCGATAGTTTTGGCAAAAGTAAGTGCCTGATTGGTGTTTTCTATCAGATGAAAACGTAATTTTAAACTTTCGGCTATCGTAGCAAGCCTCTCCAAAGGCATAGCACGTTCTAAATTAGGTTGGCAAAAATAAAACAAAGCTTCTTTCGGATAGATTGGTAAGATTTTTTCTACATCTTTATCATTCATAAACCCCAAAACCAGATGCAATTTCCGAAAAGCAATCGATTGAATTTGCCTTACAACTTCGGTAATGCCTTCTACATTATGGGCTGTATCGGCAACGATAAGCGGTGATTTTTGCAAAACTTGCCAACGTCCTTTCAGTCCTGTATTTTTAATTACATTTTTACAACCCTCTTGCCAAGCCTGTGGTGTGGTTTTCAAAAGATTTTTTTCTTTCAAAACCTGCAAAGTCTGCAAAACACCCAAAATATTTTTTGCTTGATAACTGCCCTGTAAAGCCGATTGAAACAATAAATTTTCATTTGTGATTTTATGTTGTATTTTAAGTTGCAAAAATTCTTTTTCGGGCTTTGCTTCCAGTACCTGCCAATAGTCTTGTGCAAAATAGATAGGAGCATTTTGTTCTTGAGCTTTTTTTAAAAATACTTGTTCGGTTTCGGGGTGTTTTTCGCCTATAATTACAGGGGTTTGATATTTGATGATACCTGCTTTTTCTTCTGCAATTTTTTCTAATGTATTGCCTAAAAGTTGTTGGTGGTCGTAGCCTATGTTAGTAATAAGACAAACAAGGGGTTGAAGGATATTGGTTGCGTCCAAACGCCCGCCAAGTCCTGTTTCTACTACGGCTATATCAACGTTTTCTTTGGCAAAATACCAAAAAGCCAACGCAATGATTACTTCAAAAAAAGAGGCTTCAGTTTCTTCAATCAGTTTTTGGTGATGTTTTACGAATTGAGCTAAATCTTGTTTGTCAATTTCATTTCCATTGATTTTGATGCGTTCTGTAAAAGATTTGAGATGTGGCGAGGTGGTTAGTCCTGTTTTGTAGCCTTGGGCTTGTAATACAGAAGCCAAATAATGCGAGCAACTGCCTTTGCCGTTAGTGCCAGCGATATGAATACTTTTAAATTTATTTTGAGGATTACCCAATGCCTCGCAGAGCAATTGTATGCGTTCTAAACCTGCCTTGTAGGCATCATTGCCTACTTTCTGAAACATTGGCAGTTTTTGTAGGAGGTAGTTTTCGGCTTCGTAGTAGTTCATTTACAAACTATTTTACACAAAAAAGAGGCTTTTTTCAGCCTCTTTTAGTCCCATTTGAGTTCGCTTTCTTGAGCTTCTTCACCGAAGTCATGTTTTTCATCGGTTACTTGGTTAAAGTCGTAGTCAGGCATTAACTCTTTGATTTTTACGATAACTTCTTCCAAAGACTCCACGAATTTGGCAAAATCTTCTTTATACAAGAAAATTTTGTGTTTTTCGTAATAAAATCCATTATCACGGAAGCGTTTTTTGCTTTCGGTGATAGTGAGATAAAAATCGCTACCTCTCGTAGATTTTACATCAAAGAAGTAGGTTCTCTTTCCAGCCTTTACTCTTTTGGAATAAACATCGGCTGCTCGCTCGTTGGTTTCTTTGTACTCTTCCACAATCCTTTAGTTTTAGTTAAACCTTGCTTTAAATTGAGTGCGTAAAATTAAAAATTTTTATAGCTTTCCAAAAAAATATTGCAAATTTTGTTTGTTCTCTTGTTGCAACTTCAAGAAATTTGTCTTTGAAATAAAAAAATCCAAAGCCTCTTGCAAGACTTTAAAGAAATACTAAGCCAAATTCCATCGGAACCGGGTATCTACAAATTTTTTGACAATACCCAAACGATTATTTACGTTGGTAAAGCCAAAAATCTAAAAAATAGAGTAAGTTCATATTTCAACGGCTTGCAGAATCATACTCGCAAAACCCAAAGACTGATTTCGCAAATAGCGAAAATTGAGTTTGTAGTGGTCAATTCTGAATTAGATGCTTTTCTTTTAGAAAATTCGCTTATCAAAGAATTTCAGCCCAAATACAATATCTTGCTCAAAGACGACAAAACCTACCCTTACATCTGCATCACCAAAGAGCCTTTCCCACGCGTGATAGTTACACGGCGTTTAGAACGTGAAAAAGGTACTTTTTTTGGTCCTTACGCCAACGTAAGAGCAATGAACAACCTTTTGGAACTTTTCAAACAACTTTATACCATTCGCACCTGTTCGTATCATCTTTCGGCAGAAAATATTGCTCAAAAAAAGTTTAAAGTTTGTTTAGAATACCATATCAAGAACTGCAAAGGAGCTTGTGAGGGTCTGCAAACCGAAGCAAACTATTTGGAAGATATAGAGCAAATCAAACAAATACTCAAAGGCAATGTGGTGGCAGTTCGGCAAAAAATGGAAAATTTGATGTACGAATGTGCCGAAAAATTAGAGTTTGAAAAAGCCCAAGAGTACAAACAAAAATTGGAGTTACTGCGAATTTTTCAGGAAAAATCCTTGGTGGTCAATCCGAAAATTACAGACGTAATGGTGGTTTCCGTTCTGAGCGAAGAAGAAAAGGCTTTTGTCAATTTTTTTGATATACAAAATGGTGCAATACTACACGCAGAAACCTTTGAGGTGGAAAAAAAATTGGACGAAAGTGATGAAGATGTGTTGTTGCTGGCTACGCTTAGGCTGAAAGAAAAATACAACAGCCCCGCTAAGGAAATTTTGACCAACGTAGCCGTTTCGGAAAATATCGCAGGACTTAGTTTCCTTGTCCCTCAAATCGGAGATAAGAAAAAACTTTTGGAGCTATCGCTCAAAAATACTTTTTTGGCTCAGAAAGAATTTTTGCGAAAGCAAGAAGAACGCCGCCAAAAATCTTTGGAAAACACGCAAAGAGTGTTGGAAACTTTGCAAAAAGACCTTCGCCTCACCGAACTGCCCGCCCATATTGAGTGCTTCGATAATTCCAACATTCAAGGTACAAACCCCGTAGCGGCTATGGTTTGTTTTATGAATGGCAAACCCTCAAAACGAAATTACAGGCATTTCAATATCAAAACCGTTGTTGGTGCAAACGACTTTGCCTCAATGTACGAAATCGTGAGCAGGCGTTACAAACGCCTTTTAGAAGAAAATCAACCTTTGCCACAACTGATTATAATTGACGGTGGCAAAGGACAACTCTCTTCGGCTTGTCAGGCTCTCAAAGATTTAGGCATCTACGGCAAAATGGCAATTATCGGCATCGCCAAGAAATTAGAAGAGATTTATTTTCCCGAAGATGAAGTGCCTTTGCACCTCAATAAAAAATCCGAGTCGCTTAGGTTTATTCAGCAAATACGCGACGAGGCTCACCGCTTTGCTATTACGTTTCATAGAGACAAACGCAGTAAAAATAGCATTCAGAGCAGTTTGGAACAAATAGAAGGCATCGGTGAAAAAACAATGACCAAATTGCTCCAACATTTTAAATCCATTTCGGCTCTAAAAAACGCTTCCGAAGCAGAGGTAAGTCAAGTTATCGGCAAAGTCAAAGCTAAAACTTTGCTCAATGCTCTTGCGAAACAACAGCAATAAATTTGGTACAAGATTTGCCAACTTGCTTTCTGAAATTTTCTTGTAAGTTTTTTAAACTTTTTTGATTAGAGAAAATCATAAAAAATGCGTAACTTTGTGAAAATTTTAAATTAAAGAGCAATGAAAAATTTTTTGCCATACATGATTGCATTGTTGGGTGTTTCTTTCAATTTATTTGCTCAAAAAAATAGGCAGACAACCCCACCCGAGGACAAAGCCAAACAAATTCTAACAGAAGTAGAAAACAAGTTCAAGTCGTACAAGGCTCTGCAAGCAGATTTTACCTACGAAATGCGAAATGAAGTAAATAAAACCAAAGAAGAAGTAAAAGGCACTTTCGTAATGAAAAAAAATAAGTTCAAACTCAAATTAGCCGACCAAGAAATCTACAACAACGGCACTACGGTTTGGACTTACCTCAAAGATGCCAACGAAGTAAATATTTCTGATTACTCGCCCGATAGCGACGACATCACCCCCGAAAAAGTTTTTACCCTCTATAAAAAAGACTACAAATATGTTTTTATCAGAGAATTTACCGAAAACGGTAAAGTCTATGAAGAAATAGACCTTCAACCTACCGACAGAAGCAAGAAAATCTTCAAAATCCGTTTGGTTGTCAATAAAAAAACGAAAAGTATCAAGAGTTGGGAAATTTTTGAAAAAAATCAAAATCGTTTCAAATACACCATCAATAGTATTGCCTACGACATACAGGTAGATGACAATTATTTTGTGTTTGACAAAAGAAAGTACCCCAAAGTGCAAGAAAACGACCTAAGAGATTAGATGACAAAAATTGCGATTTTTGCTTCGGGGAGTGGCACAAATGCCGAAAATTTGTTCCGATACTTTCAAAATCACGCTTCCGTGCAGGTATCTTGTTTGCTTTGTAACAAACAAGATGCTTTTGTTTTAGAAAGAGCCAAAAAATGGCAAATTCCTGCCTATGTTTTTGATAAAACTGATTTTGGCGAAAGCGGCAAAGTCGCTGAAATTTTAGCAAAACACCAAATAGATTGGATTGTGTTGGCGGGATTTCTGTGGCTCGTGCCTGAATGGCTTGTAGCAAAATATCCTAAAAAAATTATCAACATTCACCCTGCCTTACTGCCCAAATACGGCGGCAAAGGAATGTACGGAAGGAGAGTGCATCAGGCAGTTTGGGAAAACAAAGAGCCTTACACAGGCATCACTATTCATTACGCAAATGCTGTGTATGATGAAGGAGAAATCATTTTTCAAGCAAAAACCCCCCTCAGCCCCAACGATACACCCGAAACCATTGCTGAAAAGGTACATCAGTTAGAATACCAATACTTTCCCGAAGTGTTGGAAAAAGTGATTTTACAAGAAGCTACAAAATGTTCATAAGTGCTTTTTTTCGTAGTTTTGCCCTCAAAAATTGATTATCAAAACGTCTGCGAAAAGGTAAAAAATGATGTTTGTATGAAAATTCTTTTGTTTGCTTCATAGAATTGAAGCCGCAAGCCGTAAAAATACGCCCTGCTTGCCAAAAATACGGATAAACAGGAAACAAATTAAAATGCTCGTATGGAATAAGTTCTTGCACTTTTTTAAGCGAAAATTTGCTTTTCAAGGATTTTTCTTGTTTTTTTGCAAGCTAATTTGAGAAACCTAAAAATAATTTGTTAGAAAATGGCACTTATCGGTAAGATTCGCGAAAAATCTGCGGGAATAGTAGTTGCATTTATTGCGATAGGACTCGCTCTGTTTATTATCGGAGATGACTTCTTCAGGTATTTCAACAGAGGAGGACAAAGCAAGGTAATTGGAGAGTTTGATGGCAAAGAAGTAAAAATTGAAGACCTGCAATTAGAAATGCTCGAAGCTGAAAGATACTATCGCCAAAATATGGGGCAAAGCCCTTCGGAAGCAGAACTGGTAAGAATGGCTTGGTCGTTTTATCTCAACAAAAAAATGTTACAAAAAGAGTTCGAGGAGTTGGGAATAGTGGTAAGCGATAAAGAAAAAGAAGCGATGACACAAGGCGATAGCATCTTTATTCATCAGCAAGTAAAATCAATCCCTATTTTTCAAGATTCTGTTACTAAAAAATTTAATAAGAACTTGGTAAAAGACTACCTGAAACAAACCAAAACCAACCCAGAATTGAAGGCTCGTTGGGAAAGTTTTGTGGCAGGTTTAGTACAGAGCCGTTTGCAAGAAAAATACACCTCTTTACTCTCCCAAACGGCTTACGTTACCAAAGCTGAAGCAAAAAGAGATTACGAAAATAAAAATAGTAGATTATCAGCACGTTATTTGTACATTCCTTTTAGCAGTATTGCAGATAGCACCATTAAAATTACCGATAAAGAATTGGAAACCTACCTGAAAAAGCACAAAAATCGTTTCAAAGCTCCTGAAAGCCGTTCTTTGGAATATGTGATTTTCAGCGTTGTCCCTTCAAAAGAAGATACTTTGGAGTTTTCGGAAGAATTACGTAAGTTGAGTAAAGATTTTGCCCTTGCCCAAAATGATTCTGTATTTGCTCTTTCTAAAACCAAAGGCTCAGAACGAAATTTCGCCTACCGAAACCCCAAAGAAATTCCCGATGGCATTTATTCCGAAAATCGTCCTCTGCTCAAAGGTGCTGTAATTGGACCGTTTCTGTATAGAAATAGCTTCCAAATTGTAAAAGTTACCGATGTAAAAGAAGATAGCACGTATTTTGTGCGTTCAAAACATATTCTTTTCCAAGTTCCCAAAGGTGCAGAAGCCAAAGTGAAAGATAGTATCCGCAAAGAAGCCGAAAAAGTGCTTAATCAGCTAAAAGCTGGTGAAATTGATTTTACTACTGCCGCTAAAAAATATGGTTCTGATGGCACAAAAGACCAAGGCGGCGATTTGGGCTGGTACGATGAAAAAACAATGGTTACTCCTTTCAGCAAAGCAACCTTCGGAGCTAAGGAAAAAGGTTTGTTACCCAATTTGGTAGAAACAGATTTTGGTTTTCATATTGTTAGTATTACCGAACCGAAAACCAATAAAAAATACAAACTTGCTATTATCGAACGCCCCATCGTGGCTACACAAGAAACTACTGACGACGTGTATTACAAAGCAGAGGAATTTATGTTGGGCATCAAGTCTTACGAAGATTTCAAGAAAAAAATAGAAAAAAATCCTGCTTTGGTGAAAAGAGTAGCCAAAAAAATTGCTCCTTATGCACAATCCGTTGATGGCATCAGTGCCAACGCTAAACCCCTAGTATCTTGGGCTTTCAATGAGGCAAAAGTTGGGGAGTTGCCCAAAAAGCCTATTCGTATTCCCGAGCAAGGTTTGTTTGTTGTGCCAATTCTCACCGCCAAAACTGAAAAAGACGAACCCAGTTTAGAATATTTCCGCGAGCAGTTGGAATATGAAGTTCGTAACCAGAAGAAGAAGGAGCAAATTCTTGCTAAACTTGCCGATAATGGAAAACTTTCTCTTGAAGATTTGGCAAAAAAATATGGCAATGGTATCGGCGTAGCCGAAGTGAGTGATGTTACTATGCAGAATAGCACTTTGGGAAGTGCAGGTTTTACGCCCATAGGTGTCGGTAAAGCCTTTGGAACGCAAAAAGGAAAACGTAGCAAAGCCTTTGCCGATGATAATGGTGTGTTGGTGGTGGAAGTAAAAGAAATCAATCCTGCTCCCGAAATTGCCGATTACTCTCAATACAAAAACGAACTGCTCAATACCCAAAAGCAAAACCTAAGCAATTTTTACTACTCGGCTTTGCAAGAGTTGTACCGTGTGAAAGATTTTTCGTATAATTAAAACATCACTAAAAACATAGTATGGTGTAGTGTTTGTAGTGTATTATCAATAATATATTTTTTTGTTTTTTGTATTATCAAAATGTTTATCTTTGCATGATAGTATCTTTGATACATTCGTAAAACCAGTAAAAGTTGAACGCTACATATCGGTAGCCAAAGGTGCTAACATAGTAGAGACAAGGCATGCCTTGTCCGTACGGACAAGGCATGCCTTGTCCCTTCTTAGGCAACATACCGATGGCAAATAACAAAGACAGAGGCAATCTCAAACTGCTTACTGGCAAATGAGATAGAGGGCGTTGTAGTTCGCCCAATGAATATGAGTGTTTTTTTGAAATGCTCATAAATCATAAACAAATTTTATAGTACTACAAAATGCTATGAAATTTGAAACTATAGAACTATAGATTGAACTAATCAAACCCCAAATTCAAAACCTGCAAGGAATTGCAGGTTTTTTTATGCAAAAAATATTTTCAGAGTTTCACTTGTATCTAAACTATTTTGTTATCTTGCAAATACCAAAAACCAAACATTCACCTAAAATCAATTCAGATGCTTATGAAGAAGATAGCTTTATCCTTTTTTCTGCTGTTTTGTGCATTAAGTTTTGCTTTTGCACAAGACACAACCAACATTGATGATATGAACTTTGATGACTTCGGCGATGCCCAAGCCACCAAAAGGTTCTGTACGCAAAAAGTAAGAAATCTTACGCCTACAAAACTTTACAGCGTAGGCTATGAAGTGCAAGGACCTTTCGGTATCAGCTCAAAAGTAGGCGAAGATTACAGAAGTAATCCTAGTAATCCTAACCTGATCGATAGCCCGAATGATGTAAAAGTACAGGCTGTACACGGATTGCAATTAGGCGTAAATTATCCAATTATTTCAAAATCAAGCATTATTGTCAGCCTTACTGCCCAATATGCCGAAAGTCGTTTTATTTTTGAAGACCCCAAAGGCTACAGCCTTTACAGAAATATCAACGACCAAGGCATCAGAACAGGAGGCATAGGTACAACTATTTTCAAGCCTCTCAATGAAAAAAGATTTACGATTTTTCAGTTGCAAGGCGATTTAAACGGCACGTATGGCTTCAATCAGATAGGTGATGCTTTCTCAAAAGGACTTACCATCAGCGGAGCGTTTATTTATGGTTGGAAAAAAAGTGTTGATTTTATGTGGGGCATAGGCGTAACCCGAACTTTCAGAGGAGGTGAGGCACTACATATTCCTATTCTTTTTTACAATCGCACTTTCAATGACCGTTGGGGAACAGAAATTTTATTTCCGGCGAGAATACACTTCCGTAGAAATTTCTCACCAAAATCATTGCTACAACTCGGCTATGAAATTGTTGGAAACTCTTATTACATTCAGAATATAGAAACCGTAGGTGCAGACCTTGCTCCTTACAATGATTTGCAACTTCGTCGCTCTGAAATTAAAATAAGAGCCATTTACGAACGTTCACTGAAAAATTTTATATGGATTTCGGTACAGGCTGGTTTGAGATATAATTACAAATTCAACCTCTCCGAAGCAAATGGCGTGAGGAGCGAGGGACTTATCAACAACAAGTTCCTTTTAGAAAATACCATTGGCAATCCGTTGTATCTGAATGTTAGTTTAAATTTGGTTAGTCCGTAAGAATATAAAAGTAGATTGGATATTTGGTCATCAAGCTAAAAAAAAACAAGCACTACAAAATATAGGCGTAGTGCTTGTTGAGTTTTCATTAGAACGGCAACTTGTTATTACATCATTCCGTCCATTCCTCCTCCCATACCTGCGGGCATACCAGCGGCTTTGCTTTCTTCGGGTTCTTCGGCAATTACGCATTCGGTTGTGAG
>Ga0308393_1000149_pt1 | contig 38377 bp, 36 predicted proteins | sample Hotspr2Sampleee2_FD_202364 | JGI IMG/M metagenome (GOLD analysis project Ga0308393, IMG submission 202364) | Hot spring phototrophic mat microbial communities from Mushroom Spring, Yellowstone National Park, Wyoming, United States - 20050630_ee2 ... | reverse complement strand
TCTGGTTCATCTGCTCGGCGAGCCAGTAGGGGGCGATGTTGACCACGAACTCGCCTGTGGCGTGCACATTGCGCAGGGTGTCTTTGGGACGCCCGTCGCGGAAGTTGGTGCAGGAAAACACGACCGACACGGGGTTCGCCCCGCCCGCGTTGAAGAAGCTGAACGGCGCAAGGTTCACCCTGCCGTCGGGCGCGCAGGTGCTGACCCACGCAATCGGGCGCGGCGCAACGCAGCTGATTAGCAGCGCATACGCCTCACGCGGACTCATTTCTGAAGGGACAAAGGTGCGTACCGACATCGCCCCAAAAGATACCCGATTCGGCTATAATATGCTCGTTATGGTGCGCACCCGACTACGAGCAGGCGCGGCGACGGTGGACATCACGCCCGACCTTGCGAAGATACGGATTCAACTGGGCGGCTACAACGCGCGGTTGAACATGCCGCCCACAGGCGTCCACGACCCCATCTACGCCCGCGCACTGGCACTGGAGGTCGGCGAGCAGTCGGCGGTGATTGTCGCGCTGGATCACCTGCTGGTTCCATACAGCCTCACACGCGCTGTGCTGCAGGCGACGGGGCTACAGCCTGCGCAGCTGTTTCTGTGCGCGAGCCACACGCACTGCGCGCCCGATTCGAACGGGCTGAACGAGCGGATGCGCTTCCCGCTGCCTGGGGTGGGCACATTTTTGCCAGAGTTTCTGGCGTTCACGACGGAGCGGGTGGTGCAGGCGATACGGCAGGCGCGCGAGCGCATGCACCCCGCGACGGTTGCCCTTGCCGCCGCCGAGCTGCCGAACCTGAACCGCAATCGGCGCGGCAGGCGAGTGCTGGATCGCACGATGACCGTCGCACGGCTGGACGACACACAGGGCAAGCCCATCGCGGCGGTGGTGGTCTTCGCGGCGCACCCGACGATTTACCCGCACACGATGATGCAGGTCTCGGCGGAGTTCCCTGGCGTGGTGCAGACGACGCTAGAGCGTGCGCTGGGGCGCGGCGCGGTTGCGCTGTACCTGAACGGCGCACTGGGGGATGTGTCGCCCGTCGCCGACGCGGGCAAGGACGCCCACGAGCGCGTGCGCCTCTATGGCACGGCGCTTGCCGACCACGCACTACGCCTACTGCGTGACGCCCAACCCGCGCCCGCGCGCCTGCAGGTGCATCAGCAGATGGCGCGCCTGCCCGAAGCGCAACCGCATCCCGAGTTCCAAGAATCGGCAGGGCGCGACTTCAAAGTGCCCGAAGCGCTGCTGCGCCAGCTCGCGCGGCAGATTACCCCCGACGCCGCGCCTGTGAGCCTGCTTGCACTGGGCGAGATGCTGTTGGTCGGCTTCCCAGGCGAGCCTATCAGTTCGCTGGGGCTGCAGGCGCGCGAGCTGGGGCGCAAGGCAGGCTTTCGGTATGTCGCTCCCGTCGCGCTGGTCAACGACTGGATTGGCTACATCCTCACCCGGCACGAGTACCTCAAAGGCGGCTACGAGGCGACCATCTCGTTCAACGGACCCGACGCGGGCGAGGCGATTATGGGCGCGGTGCGGGCAGGAATCAGCGTACTTCGCAGCTGAGGCGATTGCCGGCAGCAGTCGGCAGCGGTGGTGGGTATGCTACTGGTTGCGAGCGACGCGGGCGTCGCTCGCAACCAGTAGCGGGCTAGATATGCCAATCCCACAGCGGACGGCGATTTATTGGCGTCCGCCTATTTGCAAAGCGTCATGTGAATATTTCGTATAGCGCTCAAGAACAAAAGCCTGCCACCCTACTGAAGCGAGATCGGTTTGAACATCCACCAACTTGCCAAGTCGCGCTGGTCGGCATAGTGGGGTGAAGCAGGGTCTTCACTTTGACCAGGCGGCAGCACCGTCTCGCCGAAGAATTCCGTGCCAAACTGAATGATTTGAATGTACGAGCCGCGATCGGTGTACGGCACGCCCGCGAGCTTGTCGCCCCACTCCATTCGCGGCGCGCTATAGCGCCAGCGGTTCATCGACTCGCCATGCCGACGCTTCATCTGCGTGATGGCGTCCGCCAGCGCGATGGTCAGCACCTCTTCGGGCTTCTTGCCGTTGAAGTAGTCGTGCTGGCGCGGCACGGGGGCTTGCCTGCCCAGCAGCGCGTAGGCGATATAGCTGGGCTGGATCGCCAGGCGGAACAGGTCGGGGCTGAAGAAGTTGCCAAGATCGTCTGCGAAGATGCGCACGCGCACGGCGTCCAGCCAAGCATCCCAGAGGGCTTTCGCCGCGCTGCCCTCGCGCTCGTGGCAGTCCCACGATTCCAGCAGGCGTACTGCGGCGCGCAGCTCGTCGCTGAAGTTGCGCTCGTTGCGCTTGACAAGACGCAGCATTATCGGCAATAACTTACCTGAATCCTCATCATACTCGGCAATGTCGCGGATGTAAGCCTTCACATCGTCCACTGTCAGGTATGGCTTGCTTTGAATCAGCGTGTTCAAGCGATGGACACGAAAAATCATCCCCCACACGGGCGTATCGGCGTTCTCCCACCAGACGGCGGGCTTATTGTTCCAGTTCACGATGTAGCCTTGCTTTGGATTCACCACACGCGGCATCTCGGAAAATGGTATAGTCCCCTTCCAGTCGTACTCGCCTGTGCCGAGCGTGGGCAGGCGCGGGTCTACTCCGTCGGCTCGGATGGGGGCACGCCCGCAATAGAAGTAGGCGATGTCGCCTGTGCGCGTGGCGCAGAAAGCGTTGAACGAGGCGGGAATGTGCGATGCGGCGCGTTCAAAATCCGCCACCGTGCGCGCCGTCAGAAAGCCGTAAAACGCGCGGAACGCCTCCAGCTCGTTGTTCCAGTAGCTGAGTTTGAGGCTTACCGCGACCGCGTTGCGAGCGTCTACAGCGACGACGGGACCGTACACGCTGCGGTAAACGGTTAGCTCCACAGGCTTGTCGCCCTTGACACGGATGGTCTCCGTGCGCTTCTCCAAGTTGCGCCAAGTGCCCTTGTACCAGTAGCGTTCAGGGGTTTGCGGGTCTAGCTTCAGAATAAAAGCGTCCACGAAGTCAGCGACACCTGAGGTGAAGGTCCACGCGAGGTTCTCGTTGGTTCCAATCAAAACACCAGGCACGCCGGGGAAGGTCATCCCTCGCGCGTTGATACCTGCGCCGTTGAGATGGATTTCGGCGGCGATGTGGGGCAGGCTAAAACCCATCTGTGGCGCGCCGACCAGAATTGGCAGCCCCGTTGCCGACCGCTGCGGGCTAATCAGAATCGCGTAGCTGCCAAAGTGAGTGTATAGCCCGTGTGCCTGCGCGAACTCGATCTGCGCTTGACCTGAGGCGATGCGCAGCGCGGGCAGAATCACATCAAGTCCGAGATCGGGCAGCAGCTCCAGATGCTTACGCATCTGCTGGAGCGTCTGACGCGGGTCGCGGCGGTGCGCCTTGCGCGAGTCGTCTTCGGGCGACACGGTCGTTGGCGAGCTTGGGTCTTGAATCCACAGCAAATCGTTCGCCCAAGTCGCTGCAAGCTCTTTGTTGCGCGCTTTCAGCAGTTGATAGAGGGCGTAGTTGCGCAGGTCGCCTGCGGACATCACCCCGCCGAAGCGTCGCAGCATCATCACGGCGATTGCCACTGTGTCGGTTGGTTGCCAAGGGCGTGGCTCGATGCCATTATCGGTGTACTGCTTGGGCAGTTTGCCTATGCGCTGCGCTTCCTGAATCCAGGCGTTGATGCCCGCGGCGAGGGCGTCCAGCGCGTCTTGGAGTTCGCGTGGCAGGCGGTCAATTTGTGCTTGCAGTTCGGCGTCCGTGTAGCCTTCGATGCGCGCAGCCTTGTCCTGCTCCAGCGCGCGGCTGCCCATAATCTCTGCCATCTCGCCCCGCGCTTGGCGACGGTACAACTCCATCTGCCACAGCCTGTCCTGCGCAATCGCATAGCCGTTGCCGTACAGCAGTCCGTACTGGGTGCTGGCTTGCACGGTGGGCACGCCGTAGAAGTCGCGCGTGATGCGCACGGTGTCCCCGCGCACACTCAGTTCAACGGCTTGCGGCTGGCTCCCGACCGCCCAGCCAACGCACGCGCCAGTAAGGAGTGCTAATCCTAAACGAATCATCATATCAAGAACCTCCCTGGTGCTGTTCCGCTTCGCATAGGGTGGTCTTCGACTCGGCATTCGAAATTCCTGCAGATTGGGGGATGTCAATCGGGTCGTTGGGCGCGTGCGCGAAACAAAGGTTGAAGACGCGCTCGAGTCCTTGCGCCACCTGGTGTTTGACCTGTTCCATCGGAACGGCGCGCCCCAACACCTGCTGCAGCGAGGTTACGGGGCGGTCGGCAATCCCGCAGGGCACTATCGTGTGGAACAGGCGCAGGTCGTTGTTCACATTCAGCGCGAAGCCGTGCATGCTGACCCACTTGGTGACCTTGATGCCAATCGCGGCGATTTTCGCGTTGCCGACCCACACGCCCGTGTAGCCCGACTCGCGATGTGCCTCGACGCCGAACGCGTGTAGCGCGTCGATAATCGCCTGCTCGATATCGCGCAGGAACTTGTGCAGGTCGCGCCCGTGCTGGGAGACATCGAAAATCGGGTAGCCGACCAGTTGCCCAGGATTGTGGCAGGTCACATCGCCCCCGCGGTCAGTCGGGTGGAGTTCGACGCCCTGCTGAGCGTAGAATTCGCGGGCGTAGCGCAGGTGTTCAGGGTGGAACGCCTTGCCCAGCGTGATAACAGGCGGGTGCTCCAGCAGCAGGAGAGTGTCAGGGATTGTACCTGCCACGCGCAGGGCGTGCAGGGTGCGCTGTAGCGCCAGCGCGTCGGCATAGGGCACAAGCCCCAAGTCGCACAGTTGGGCATAGCGACGCGCCATCACTGGATGCTGGCAGCGCGCTGCACTGCTTGCTCGATGAGCGGGCGCAGGGTGGCAGTGGGTAGCACGAACGCCGCGCGCGAGTCGTCCCCAAAGCTTGTGCGGAACCCGAAATCGACCTCTTCCTCGCGCAGTCCGTGCTGTAAAAGCACCAACACGCCAATCGCCTCACCCTTTGTGCTGTAGACAGGCAACCCAAGGGTCCGTACATTCCCTTCTATCAGGAACGCCCTGCGTGGCTTGCTCACCTCGCCGATAATCCGCCCCGACACAAAGTAAGGCGCGTAGTCGAACCCCTTCGGCAAGCGCGAAACGGTTAGTACCTCCTTGCCGATTGAAAGCTCCTCGTCCGAGAAGGTAATCGGTGCAATCGTGCGCCCATCTAAGTTGGTAATCTTCAGAAAGCCAATCCCCAGCTGCGAGTCGGTGGCAACCAGCTTTGCTTCGTACTCTTTGGTCTCAGAACCGAAGATAACCTTGAAGCTTTGGGGGGTGATGGTGAAGCTCATCTGATCGTCGTCTTCCAGTCCGACGAGCTGTTTGAAGCTCTCCGACGAGAGTAGCACGCCTGAGACCAAAATCAGCCCGTCGCTTGTAAGCACCACCCCTTGCAAAGTGAACTTGCTCTCGTTGGACTCGGTCTCATCTTCGGACTTGACATCGACCTTGATGACCACGCGCACTGTTACGATGTTGGGTTGCACTTTTTCCAGTATTTGCTTATACAAGTTGCTTGTTTCAGGCGTTGCCTGTGTCCAAGCAAGCAGTGGTGCGCATACCGTCCAAAGCCAGAGTCGTCGCATAGTGTCCTCCTATTGTGTGATTTCCTTCCAGTCAGGTTCGATGAGGACGAACGAGGTCTCGCGGTCGCGCAGCACATAGAGGATAACGACGGGCGGTTGCTGCTGCACGATGGTCTGCATCGCCTGCTGGAAATCTTGGATGGTTTGAATGGGCTGCTCGTTGACTGCCATGATGAGGTCGCCTGTGCGCAGCCCTGCCAGTTGCCCCCAGCTGCCGTTAGGTACTTCGGTGACCAGCACACCTTGCTGATCTTCGCGCCAGCGGTTGCGCATGCGGTCTAAGGGAGTGATGTCGCGCACGGCAAAATCGAGTTCGTTTTGGCGCACGCTGCGGGCAGCTTCGGCAGCGGCGGGGCTGGGTTCGAGTTTCACGCGCACCTCCTGCCGTTCGCCGTTGCGCACGATGGTCAGCGTTGCCGTCTCGCCGATGGGCAGCCGTTCGATGCGCCGCTCCAGGTCGCGGGCGTCCTGCGTGCGGAACGCCTCCAGCGGTTCGCCGTTCAGCGCAACAATCAAATCGCCCACTTGCAGCCCCGCCTTGCTCGCCTCCGTGTAGGGCAGCACTTCGGTGATGCGGAAGCCCTTCAGGTTCGGGTCGCCCAACGCCTGCGCGACGGGCTGTGTAATGACTTGCGTGCGCACACCCAGCCACGCCTTGGGCAGCTCGACGCTGGGGCTGGGCGATGACGGCGGGCGGTTGCGGATCACGGTAATCAGCGTCTCTGTGCGCCGCTGAAACACAATTGGGATATTCTCTTGGTCTTTGTGCGCTTCAATCGCCTCGCGCAGGTCGCGCAGGTTGCGAATCGCGTGCTCGCCGAAGCGCACGATGGCGTCGCCCGTGTTGAGTTTCGGCTCGGCGGTGTCCAGTGGGTAGCCGGGGCGGATGCCCGTGATTTGCACGCCTGCTTCGGGCAGGCGGCTCGCGCGCGCCATCGGGCGTGTGATGTCCCGCGCCGTAAACCCCAGCGTGCGGAACTCGTCTTCCTCACCGTAGTACGGCTCCATGCGCTCCACCTGCGCCTGCGCGGTTTTGCGCTCGCCGTTGCGCAGGTACTCGATCGCGACCGTTTTGTCGATGGGTAGCTCGGCAATCTGCTGGTAGACCAGCGGGATCTCTTCGGGGAAGCGCGCGTTCACGGGTTGCCCATCAATGCGCAGGATAATGTCGCCAGGTTGGAGACCCGCTTTCGCAACGGGTGAGTCGGGGGTAATGGAAGCCACCAGCACGCCCTCCGTGCGGCGCAGTTTCTCGACGGGCATCGCGCGGAAGCCCAGCCAGCCACGCTCCACGCGCCCTGTGCGCCGCACCTGCTCCAGCACCGCGCGGGCTATCCGCGACGGAATCGCGAACCCAATCCCCGAACCGCCCAACTGATTGATGCCGACCACCTCGCCCTGCAGGTTCACCAACGGTCCCCCAGAGTTGCCGGGCAGAATCAGCGCGTCGTGCTGAATCCAGCGGGTAAGCATCCCCGAACGGTCGCCGCGCTCGAACTCCGCGCCCTCAAGCTCCTGATTGAATGGGTTCAGGAACACGCGCTTGGGGTTCGACACAATTCCCAGCGTCACGGAGGACGCCAGCAGCAGCGGGTTGCCCATCGCCAGCACATAATCGCCTGTCCTAAGTGCGTCCGAGTCGCCCAGTGGGGCATACGGGAACTCCCGCTTGGGCGTATTCGGCGGCAGTTTGAGGCGTAGCACGCTGAGATCCGTCAGCGCGTCGTGGAAGAGCGCCTCCGCCTCCAGCCGCTCGCCTGTGCTCAGCGTGCAAAAGATGCGCACCGCGTCCGATGCGACATGGTAGTTCGTCAGCACCAGCCCATCAGGGGACACAGTCACACCGCTGCCCCCACCCAGCGAATATTGCGCCCGCCCACCGTCAAAATAGCGATTCACCACCAGAATGTTCACCAGCGCGGGGAAGACCTTCTCACGGGCGCGTTCAATATCGCGGCGCAGCGCGTCTTCCAACGCCGCGCGATCCTGCGCCTGCACGATGTAGGAAAAGAGAAGCGCAAAGCCCATCAGTAGCCCGAACAGCCGTCTCATAGGCGAAACCAACCTCGCCAAAAGTATACCGCATGGCAGGGTATACTTTAGTAAAGGGGATAGAATGATGGAGGAACTAATACCGTTAGCGGCGGTTGTGTTCATTTTTGGACCCGCGCTGTTTATACCTATCACAGCGATGGTGTTGAAGCATCGCAAAGAGATGCTTCAGATGGAGCTGGAACGACGCAGGCTGAGCAACCAAGAGGTGATTGCACAGATTGAGGCGCTGCGTCAAGAGCTGGCGCAGCTGCGCGACACCTCTACCCAGTATGACATGAGCCTGCAGGCGAACTTGGAGATGCTCCAAGAGCGCGTGCGCCTGCTGGAGCAGCAGCTGGAGGAGCGGGCACGAGTGCGGACGCTCTAAGCCCACCTGCAGCCTAACTGGAGCATCTCCAAAGCTGCTAAAATTGTGGCAAATTTCGTGGAGACAGCCGCTGCCAAGCCCAGCCAAGCACTGCCTATCAACTGCCCTGATTGAGCCTGGGCATACTCCAGAAGTGTGTGCAGGACGGCGGAACCTGGCTCGGCACCATAGCGCTTGACCCACGCGCTTGACTCCAGATGGACTGCTTGGTTCATTTCTATTGCATGGCTTGGACGAGACGGCTCGCTTGCTTGGGGGCGAGGGCTTGGGCAGCTTGCTGCGAAGCCTCATCAAGGGAGGGAAGCGGTTCGGTGGCAGTCAGTTGCCACAGGACATAGAGACGCTCGAAGAGTGCCTCCGCGCCTACGCCTCTTGGAACGCCTTGCTGAGCGTCAGTTTCCACACTCCGTAGGTCGCCACCAGCGTTATCAGAAACAGCAGCCACGCCATCGCGCACGCATGCCCAAAGCGGAAAAACTCGAAGGCGTTCTGGAACAGATACAGCGCGTAAAATAGCGTGCTGTTTTCGGGACCGCCGCGCGTGGCGACAAAGGTCTGCGTGAAATACTGGAACGCGCCAATCACGCCGATAATCAGCATATACTGTATCACGGGCGCAATCTGCGGCAGGGTCACATGGCGCACCAGTTGCCAGCCGCGTGCGCCGTCGATACGCGCCGCCTCGTACAGATGCACGGGCACGCCCTGCAACGCCGCAAGGTAAATCACCATCACCCCGCCGATTGCCCACAAGTCCATCACAATAAAGCCCCACTTGGCGGTCGCGGGGTCGGTGAACCAGTTGATAGCGGGCAGTCCTATGCGGTTCAGCCCTGTGTTCAGCGGCGCGGCTAACCCGTTCTGCGGGTTTAGCACCCACACCCACAAAAACGCTGTCGCTACCGCAGGCACGACCGACGGCAGGTAAAACAGCGCGCGATACACCGCCTGCCCCCGCAACGGTAGGTTCAGCAGCAATGCCAGCCCAATCCCCACCACGATGCTGAGCGGCACGCCAATCATAATAAACAGCGTGTTGCCCACCGACTTCCAGAAGTAGTCGCGGTCGGCGAGCAGGCTGGCGTAGTTCTGCAGCCCCACCCAGCGCGGCGCGCCCAGCACATTGAAGTCCGTGAAACTGAAGTAGAGTGTCGCCAAGATGGGGTACAGCGTGAACAGCAGGAACCCCGCCATCCACGGCAGGATGAACAGATGCCCGTAGAGTGTGCGCTGCAGTTCGCGATTCACGGGAAGCACAGATTCGGGGCAGAACACCGCGTTCCTACTCGCTTACCCCGCCGTGCCGTGCGCCGTTGGGGTCGCGAACCCCAGGTTCCTTTTTGGGAGGTCTGACCCGCTTCGCGATTCGTTGCCTGCGCAACGCTGCCACTCAGCCAAGCCATCACTCCCTGCCAAGATCGGCGACGGTTCGATCCACCTCGGGCGTCACGCACACGGCAGGATACGCCAATTATACCCGACGAGGGGTATAATTTTGCTATGCCGCACGCGCCCATCGTTGCAGGAGAGCCAATCGCGCCCGATACCGAACTGCACTTTTCCGAGCATTTCGCCTGCCCCGACTGCGGGGTGAGTTTAGGCGAGTTGGAGCCGCGCAACTTCTCGTTCAACAGCCCCTACGGTGCGTGCCCCGAATGCACAGGGCTGGGCACAAAGACCGAGTTCGACCCCGACCTGATTGCGCCCGACCGCAGCCTCTCGATTCGGCAGGGCGCGCTGCGCCCGTTCGTCAAGCGCGACGGCGAGATGACCGACTGGCGAATGGCGATGCTGGAAGGCGTCGCCAAGCGGCTGGGCTTCACGCTCGACACGCCCCTGCAAGACCTCGCGCCCGAACAGTTCCACGCCCTGATGTTCGGCGCGGACGGCAATGTGACGGTCGCCTTCCGCAACCGCTGGGGACGCACCCGCTACATCGACACGGAGTTCGAAGGCGTCATCAACATCCTGAAGCGCCGCTACGAGGAGACCGAGAGCGAATACATCAAGCAGGAGTTGGAGCAATACATGGCGACGCGCCCGTGCCCCGCGTGCGGGGGCAAGCGTCTCAAGCCCGAAAGCCTCGCCGTGACGGTGGGGGGCAAGACCATCGCGGAGGTCACGGCGATGAGTATCGAGGCAGCGGCGCAGTGGTTCGCCGACCTGGAGGCGCAACTCACGCCCCGCGAGCGCACAATCGCCGAGCGCATCCTCAAGGAGGTGCGCGCGCGGTTGAACTTCCTGCTCGATGTCGGGCTGGGCTACCTGACGCTCGATCGCGCGGCGACCACACTGTCGGGCGGCGAGGCGCAACGCATCCGACTTGCTACGCAAATCGGGTCGGGGCTGATGGGCGTGCTGTATGTGCTGGACGAGCCGAGCATTGGACTGCACCAGCGCGACAACCAGAAACTTATCCGCACGCTGCAACGCCTACGCGACTTGGGCAACACGGTGCTGGTGGTGGAACACGATGAGGAGACCATCCGCGCCGCCGACTATGTGATTGACCTCGGACCAGGCGCGGGCGAACACGGCGGCGAGGTGGTCGTCGCCGGCACGGTGGAGGAGGTCATGCGCTGCCCCGACAGCCTCACGGGGCAGTACCTGTCGGGCAAGCGGCGCATCGAAGTCCCCGCCATGCGTCGCCCGCCCCATCCTGACCGCTGGCTGACTCTCCGTGGCGCACGCGCGAACAACCTCAAGAATATCACCGTGCGCATCCCGTTGGGGCTGTTCGTGTGCATCACGGGCGTGTCGGGGTCAGGCAAAAGCACGCTGATTCAGGAGACCCTCTATCCCCGCCTGATGTACCATGTGTACGGTACACGGCGCGTGTGGGGCGAACACGACGCTATCGATGGGCTGGAGCATGTCGACAAGGTCATCGACATCGACCAGTCGCCGATTGGACGCACGCCGCGCAGCAACCCTGCGACCTACACGGGGGTGTTTGACCCCATCCGCGAGCTGTTCGCAGGCACGCCCGAAGCGCGGGCGCGCGGCTACGCGCCTGGCAGGTTCAGCTTCAATGTCAAAGGCGGACGCTGCGAAGCGTGCCGCGGCGACGGCATGATTAAAATCGAAATGCAGTTCCTGCCCGATGTCTATGTGCCGTGCGAGGTGTGCAAGGGGCAGCGCTACAACCGCGAGACGCTGGAGGTCAAGTTCAAGGACAAGACCATCGCCGATGTGCTGAACATGACCGTCGAGGAGGCGTTGGCGTTTTTCGCGCCGTTCCCCGCGATTGCCCGCAAACTGCAGACGCTGTACGATGTCGGGCTGGACTATATCCGCTTGGGGCAGCCCGCGCCGACGCTATCGGGCGGCGAGGCGCAGCGCGTCAAACTCGCCACCGAACTCAGCAAACGCGCCACAGGCAACACGATTTACATCCTCGACGAGCCGACCACAGGCTTACACTTCGAGGATGTGCGCAAGTTGCTGGGCGTGCTGCACCGCCTCGTGGACGCGGGCAATACGGTCATCGTGATTGAGCATAACCTCGATGTCATCAAGACGGCGGACTGGATTATCGACTTGGGTCCCGAAGGGGGCGACGCAGGCGGCTGGGTGGTCGCCGAAGGCACGCCCGAAGCGGTCGCCCAGTGCGAACAGAGTTATACAGGGCAGTTCCTCAAGGCGATGTTGGGGGTGTTGTGTGCGCGTCCTTGAGGGAGGAGAAACACTTGGCTCAGTGAATTAGGGAATCAAGCCTCTATGCGGATTGGGCTGTTCGGCGGTACATTTGATCCTGTGCATTACGGGCATCTGCGCCTTGCAGAAGAGGCACGCGAGACAGCGAATCTGGAGCGCGTGCTGTTTGTGCCTGCCCGTGTGTCGCCGTTCCGCCTGCACGAGTCGCGGACAGCGCCTGCACATCGCTTGCAAATGCTCCTCTTAGCGACCGCTGACAACGATGCCTTCGAGGTGTCGGCGGCGGAAATCCAGCGCGGGGACATCTCGTATACAGTAGATACAGTTCTCGCGCTGCGCCAGCAGTATCCCGAAGCGCAGCTGTCGCTGATTCTGGGTGCAGACGCACTTCAGGGCTTCCTTCAGTGGAATCGTCCAGAGATTATCGTCCAAGAGTGCTGTCTGCTGGTGGGTGTGCGTCCCCCCTACGATCTGGAGGCGACTCTGGCGGGCTTGCCTGAGGCAATTCGGCAGCGCGTGCAGCTGGTGGCGATGACGCCGATGGACATCAGCGCAAGCGATATTCGCCTGCGCGTACGCACCCAACGCTCCATTCGATACTTGACGCCCCCGCATGTGATAGAATATATCCAGCAACACCGATTATATCGGGAGCCTTAGCGAGATGACAACAGAACAGAAGCGTCAGTTGATTCTGAGCGCTGCCGAAGACGCAAAGGCAGAGCGAGTGCGTGCGCTCGATCTGCGCGGCAAGACGCTGATTGCCGACTACTTTGTGGTCTGCAGCGGCACCTCAGATGTGCATATTCGCTCGGTGGCAGATAAAATTCAAGATGCGCTGCGTGCTGTGGGCGAGCGCGCCCTGCGTGTGGAAGGCTACCGCGAAGCCACTTGGGTACTATTGGACTACGGCGATATCGTGGTACACATTATGCGCGAGGAGACGCGCCAACACTACGGGTTGGAAGCGTTCTGGCAAAACGCGCCGCTCATCGAAAGCCTAAGAGAACACACAAGCAATGAGCCTCGAACACGAACTGGATCCGAAGCGCGACGAATTTGAGCGCTTGCTCCGAATTGCCCACATCCATCAAGTGCGGGGTGAACGCGAGAAAGCACAAGCGTTGCTTCAGCAAGCCCTCGAGCTGGAGCCAGCAAACGCCAGCGTGTGGGAACTGTTGGGCGACTATCGTCGCGAAGCAGGCGACTGGCAAGGCGCCCACGACGCCTACAAACACGCGCACGAACTTGTGCCCGATAACGCGACCATCGAACGCAAATACGCTGAAGCAGTGCTGCAGCTCACCCGCCAGCAAGAGCAGTACCGCCAGTGGGAACGCGTACTGGAAGGTAAAGACACAGACAGAAGCACTCTCCTGCCACGCAATCCAGGACTGGCGTTTATGCTCTCGCTGCTTATGCCTGGCGTCGGACAGCTCTACAACGGACAATTCGTCAAGGGGGGCATTCTCTTAGGCATCGTGTTCGTGTGCACCGTTCTTTTTATGTTGACGCCTGGCGGGGATGACTTTATCTATAACCTGCTGGCATACTTGGTGAACCCTGCGCGTGTGCGTGGCACGATTAGCACGACCCAAGTGCTAACCGCGTTGATAATTTTCCTCGCTTGGGTCTATGCCTTTATCGACGCGCCCATCAGTGCTGCGGCGCGCAACCGATTGCTGTAAACATTTTCTTGCCTTGCTGTGTATCGTGGGCGCGCTGGATACAAAATCAGTTGCTTGCGACGGGAACTCGAGACGCTGCGCGTCGACGAGCAGACAGCTCTCAAAAATGTGCCATAATACCATTAGGAGACGACCATGCGCATCATCGGGCTGATTGGACTGACGATAGCACTGGCGCTTGGCGGATGCCAGCGTCGGTCATACACGGAGGCAGATGTGCGTGAAGCGATTGCCGAGCGTCAGCAGCAGACCAATATTCAGATTGAGCGTAATGTGCGTGCTGCGCCACCTGTGGAGATAGAGAACCCGACTTCACCAAGCACCGATTCTAACACGAGCGCTGCGCCGACCACTGGTAATCCGAGCGGTTTCGAGCTGCCCTCACCGAACTCTTATGAGTCGCCGCGTCCCGCGATAAGCGAACGCCCGACGCCTTCTCAACCGACTGCTGTCGGCGATGTGAAGCTCGATCCCGTGACGGGACAGTACGGCATCCACCCTCCAGGCGCACCTGACACCTACACGATTCCCCTGGATCGGACTCAGGGGCAGTAGCACGGCGCGAGTGCTTGGGATGGGTCATGGGCAGCGGTTTACCCGCGCTTGCCCTCCAGCGACCGTTATCCCGAAAGCTGCTCGCCTGCCTGTGTGACTGCTCTGCCACCGTTCTCGCGCTCTGGGGTATCTTCTCCCTATGCCGCGACAGCGTACGCGCCAAGAGCCGCGTGAGCCGACCGAACGCGAACTGCGCTTGTTGGAACAGCGGGTGCATCGGCTCATTAACGAACAACGCGCTCGCGCGAAACTGCCTCCGCTCAGTTGGCACACACAAGTTGCCCGTGCCGCGCGCGACCACAGCAAAAACATGGCAGAGCGCAACTTTTTCGACCATCGCGACCCGCGCTTGGGTGGGGTAGACCGACGACTAAACCGTTTCCGCGTCGCTTGGCGCGCGTGTGGGGAAAATATCTTCATGCTGGTCGGCTACGACAACCCCGCTCAGGTCGCTGTGCAGGGCTGGATGGAAAGTCCCCCCCACCGCGCGAACATTCTGCACCGAGCGTTCACTCACGCAGGGGTCGGTATCTACTATCGCAGACACGACAAGCGCTACTACCTGACCCAAATCTTCATTCGCCCGCCTGATGGAACCAAACGCTGACCAATCGGGTATCATAAAATGAGTGCCTGCGAGGGAACAAGCCGTCTCGAAGCGTGCGTCGTCTGGGAGAGCGGTACGCGATGCAGGAGCGTTCGGAACGCCTTTCACAGGCAATCGTGCAGGCGTTTGGTTGGCTACGCACGCGCGACCTCTCCACACAGGAGGTAGCGCACCGATTAGCCGTCCGAGGCTACACCGATTCGGAGATTGCCGAGGCCATCGAGTGGCTTTGTGCGGAAGGCTACCTGTCGGATGCTCGGCTGAGCGCGCGGCTTACAGAACGCTACACCGCTGAGCAACCGTCAGGGCACTTGCGCATCGAGCGGGAGTTCGCCCGTCGCGGTCTGAAGCCACCACGCCTGGAAGAGGATGAGGAGAGCCGTGCCATGCGTGCGCTGCGCATGCAATTTGGCGAGCCACCCGACGCATGCGAGCAACGCGACTGCGCACGCTGGTTTCGGTTCCTGCTCCGACGCGGTTTTGAGCCTGAGGTCGCCCAGGACGCCCTGCGCCGCTGGAACCCGCGCCTGAACGACGAACCGTAAGCCATCATCACGCGCACGGAGGTTTTTTTATGGAGATCGTTAGCTGGGTTCTAACAGTCGTTGTCGCACTGGTTGCTGCAGGCGCAGGGTATTTATTTGCTGCGTGGCGCATTCAGCAAACTATCAAGACACAAAACAATCTCGCAAACGCGGAGGCGCAGCGTGCGCTGAACGATGCGCGGGGGGAGATTGAGCGCCTTGTCCAACAACGCACGCAACTGGAGCGCGAATGCGAGGCACTGCGACGCGAAGCGAGCCTGCAGGCACGTGAAGAGGCGCACCGAATCATCGAACTTGCGGAACAGGAAGCCCGCGACAAGCGCGCGGAAATCCTCAAGCTCGAGCAGCGGCTGCTCCAACGCGAGGAACTGCTGGAACATCGATTCGAGCTGCTGGAGCAGCGCGAGCACGCACTGATGGAACGCGAGGCGTTGCTCACCAAAAAGCAGGGCGAACTGCGCGAACTCATCCACCAACGACGCTTCGAGCTGGAGCGCGTCAGCGGGATGAGTGCAGACCAAGCGCGCGAAGTGCTGCTGAAGGAGATCCGCGACGAAATCGAGCACGAGGCAGCCATTCTGGCGCGGCAGATCGAAGAGGACGCCCGCCGCGACGCCGAACGGCGCGCCCGCGAGGTGATTCTGGACACCATCCAACGCTGTGTGGTCGAACATGTCGCGCAGAACACCATCACGGTTATCCACCTGCCCAATGAAGATATCAAAGGGCGCATCATCGGACGCGAGGGACGCAACATCCGCCACTTCGAACATGTTACAGGTGTCGACTTGATTATCGATGACACACCTGAGGCGGTTGTGTTGTCCTCGTTCGAACCAATTCGTCGCGAGATTGCCCGAGTCACGCTACTGAACCTGATTCACGACGGGCGTATTCATCCCGCGCGAATCGAGGAGGAGTACGAACGCGCCAAGAGCGAGGTCGAGCGGCGGGTCTGGCAAGCGGGTGAGGAAGCCGTGCTCCAAGTCGGGCTGACAGGCGTCCATCCCGAAATTGTGCGCATGCTTGGCAAGCTGCGCTATCGCACCAGCTATGCTCAGAATGTGCTGGATCATTCTATTGAAGTGGCAATGCTGGCTGGGCTCCTCGCAGTGGAGCTGAAGCTGGACACGCGAATTGTCAAGCGCGCCGCGCTGTTCCATGACATCGGCAAAGCACTGGAAAACACCGTCGAAGGACCGCACGCGCTGGTCGGGATGGAGTTCCTGCGTCGGCATGGGGAGGGCGAGCTGGTGTGCAACGCGGTGGGCGCCCACCACCATGACATCCCGCCCGCCAGCTTGGAAGCGCATGTGGTGATTATCGCCGACTCCATTTCGGCTGCGCGCCCCGGCGCACGGCGCGAATCGCTCCAGCAGTACCTGCGTCGCCTGCACGAGTTGGAGCGCATCGCCATAAGCTTCGACGGCGTGGAAAAGGTGTACGCCATCCAAGCAGGACGCGAAGTGCGCGTGTTGGTCAAGCCTAACGAGGTGGACGACCTCCGCGCCCACCAACTCGCCCGTGAGATTGCGCACAAGGTTCAGTCCGAGCTGGAGTATCCAGGACAAATCAAGGTCACGGTCATTCGTGAAGTGCGAGCGCACCATGTAGCGCATTAGCGAACGCCCAGTTCCCTCGCGCCTGCCATTTGGGGTATACTGTGGCTCAAGGGTGATGCGACGGATGCACAAACTGCGGATTGTAATTGCCGACGATGAGCCGATTATTCTGTTAGACCTGCGGCAGATGCTGGAGGAGCTGGGCATGTCGGTGGTCGGCGAGGCGAGCGACGGCGCGCAAGCCGTGGAGAAAGCACGCACACTCAAGCCAGACCTCGCAATCCTGGATGTGAAGATGCCCACGATGGATGGTATCGAGGCAGCGCGCATCTTGCACGAGGAGCGGCTCGCGCCCGTGATTCTGCTGACCGCCTACAGCGACCGCGAGCTAATCCAACGCGCCAAGCAAGCGGGTGTGTACGGCTACATCGTCAAACCGTTCAAGCAGGCAGACCTGACCCCTGCCATCGAGGTCGCTCTCGCACGCTACCAAGAGGCGCGCGAACTTGAACAGCAGGTAGACGACCTCAAAGAGACGCTGGAAACGCGCAAACTCATCGAACGCGCCAAGGGCATCTTGATGGACACCTACGGACTGCGTGAGCAAGAAGCTTACCGACGGATTCAGGTGCAGAGCATGAACACGCGCAAGAGCATGCGCGAAATCGCCGAGGCAATCATCATCGCGCATACCCTGCAAAACTCCTCCCAATGAAACTCTCAGTCATCACCGATGAGATTGCCGACGACCTGCAGACCGCCCTGCAGGTCGCACGCGAGTTCGGGATCGAGCGCGTGGAGCTGCGCACGCTGTGGGGGGTGAATATCGCGCAGGCGGACGAGGCGACCCTGCGCCGCGCGAAGTCGCTGCTCCAGGACTACGGAATGAGCGTCTGCTCACTGGCGACGCCCGTTTTTAAGACCGACCTGTTCGGCGCGTCTGAACGCGGACTCATGCACACGGCACAGGAGGCAGACCTCGCGGCGCAGCTGCCGCTGCTGCAGCACTGCTTGGAAGTCGCCGCGTTGCTCGACGCGCCGCTGGTGCGCATCTTCGCGTTCTGGCGGGCGGGCGCGTTGACCGCCGAACGCGAGACGCAGATTCTGGGCTGGCTGGAGCGGGCAATCCCCTACGCTGAGCGCGCGGGCATCGTGCTTGGGCTGGAGAACGAACATAGCTGTCAGGTCGGTACAGGCGCGGAGCTGGCGCGCGTAATCAGTCAGCTGAACTCGCCGTACCTGGCGGGCGTGTGGGACCCTGGCAACGCCTTTGCGCTGGGCGAGTCAGCGCAGGCGGGTTTTGCTGCCGTGCAGCCCTATGTGCGCCACATCCACATCAAAGATGCCGTGCGCCAACTCGACGGCAGCCTACGCTGGGTGGTCGTCGGGCAAGGAGACATCGGCTACCGCGACCACTTCCAACAGATTGCCGCGAGCGGCTACAGGGGCTACCTCTCGCTGGAGACACACGCCCGAATTGAGGGGTTATCGCAGGCGGAGGTCTCACGCCAGTGCCTGCAGGCGATGCAACACCTTATCGAGCAAGCAACAGGAGGCAATTAGCGATGGCAGGGATTACAGTACGCACATTTCGCGAGCTACTGAAGCGCAAGTTAGTGAAGGGCATCGGGCTGGTCGCGCTGATTGCGATTGCGGGCAGCATGGTGATTTTCTTCGCGATTCCGCCCGGCGCGCCGATTCAACGCGGCGGTGGAGAAGGCTTGAATCTGCCTGTGCTGAAGGTCGGCGATGAGGTCATCACGGAGGCGGATCTGACACGCTTTATCAACCTGCAGACGCAGGGGAACCCTCCCAGCGAGTACGGCGCGCAGATTCAGATGCGCTACCAGACGGCGCAGAACCTCGCCAACCAGCTGGCGATGACGCTGGAGCTGGAGAAGCAGGGCTATGCTGCCTCTCCCGCCGAACTCGAAGCAGCAACAGAGGAGATCATCAAGTCGCAACTGGACATGCTACGCCAGCAACTGCTACCTGAGGGCAAGGGCGACGATCGTGCCCTCGACAAGGCACTCAAAGAGCGCGGTGCATCCCTCAAGCGCGTGCGCGAGCAAATCCTCGCCGAAACGCCCGAACTGCTGTTTCGGATGCGCGTCGTGAACGACAAGTTCCTCAAGAGCCTGCGCGAAAAGTATAACCCGACCGATGAGCAGGTGCGTTTGATGTTCGAGCAGGTCTACCCCGCGCGCGTGTTCGTCTCTGTCGAGAAGCACAAGGATAAGGCGGAGGCTCGCATTCAAGAGGCGCACGCCGCGCTCAAAGCGGGCAAGCCCTTCGCCGAAGTCGTGCAGCAATACTCCGACGACCCCGACGCCATCAAAAAGCAGGGCGGGCGCGTCACGGGCAGCGGCTACTACGAAATCCAAGAGCAACTGAGCAACCTGTTCGGCACAGAGGTTGCTAACCAAGTCATGGCATTCAAGCCGAACAAAGACTTTACCGAGCCGCTGCAAGATAAGGAGAAAAAGGGCTATTACATCTACGCCATCGCCGAGCGCAAGATGGATCCCCCCTCTGACTTCGACAAAAACAAAGAGGGCTACCGACAGGCGTTTATCAACATGCGTATCGGCAACGAGCAGCAGCGCGTGATGAATGCTGCCCAACAGAACTTCAAGCCTGAATTCGTAGACCCCATCCTTGCGCAGTATGACGCGCTCACCAAGACCTTCGGCATGCCGACCCCAGAGCGGCTCAAGACCCTCAAGGCGGTTAACGAGGCGTTGACGCCCATCGTCAACTCGGCAAACCCGAATGTGCGCCTCGCGCAGTGGATGCAAATCTTGGTGCTGAACCAACTGGTGCAGATCTCCAAAGAGGTCAAGGACAAGGAGGGCGAGAAGACCTACCGCGAGCAGCTAACCGCCGCGATGAACCGCTTCTTCAACGAGGGCGGGGAAGACCTGAACATCCGCCTGCTGCGCGCGGAGATGCTCATCGAGGCAGGACAGAAGCAAAAGGCGCTGGACGACCTCGAAATCGCGGCGGGGATGGTCGTGCGCCCGAACGAGTTCCCGTTCCTGTTCGGCATAGCGGAGCTGTACGAGAAGGCGGGACGCAAAGACCTCGCGCAGCAGACCCGCAAACGCGCCACAGACATGCAGAAAGAGATGGCGCGCCGCCAAGAAGAGCAGCAGGAGATGATCCGCCGCCAGCTGGAAGCGATGCGCAAGCAGCAGGAAGCGGAGCAGAAGAAGCAGCAAGAGGCGCAAAAACAACCGCAGAGCAACCAGCAACCTGCCGCGAACGCGCCCCAGGGGGACAACCCGCAGGGGCAGGCTGCGCCTCAGCAAGGGAAGTAGCATGCGCGTCGCGGTCGTCGGGCTGGGCGCAGTCGGCAGCGCGGCGCTGCGATTCCTCGCCCAGCAGGGGCACGAGGCGGTCGGCTACGAGCAGTTCATCCGCGGGCACACCCGCGGCAGCTCGCACGGCGAGAGCCGTATCTACCGCCTCACCTACGCCGACCCGCACTACACACGCCTGATGCGCGAGGCGTTCCCCCTCTGGCAGGCGTTGCAAGCGGAGGCAGGCGAGGAACTCATCGTGCCCTGCGGGGTGCTGTGGCTTGGCGACGCCGACGACCCCGAACTGAACGCGATTGCGAGTGCCCTGCAGTCCGAGAGCGTCCCCTACGAGTGGCTGGATAGCGCGTCGCTGACTGCACGGTTCCCCGCCCTGCGCATCGAGGCGCACGAGCGCGCGCTGTTCCAGCGCGAGGGCGGCTTCCTGCGGGCGAGCGCGTGTGTGCTGGCGAACCTGCGCCTTGCGGAAACGCACGGCGCGGCTATTCATGAGCAGACGCGCATTATGCGCATAGACCCCCAGCCCAGCGGCGTATGGCTGGAGACCGATTCGGGCGCGCGCGAGCGATACGACCGTGTGCTGCTGACGGCGGGCGCGTGGCTGCCGAAGCTGCTACCGTCGCTGAGCCTGCCGCTGACCGTCACGCGCCAGACCTACGCCTACTTCGCCGTGCGCCCCGACGCCGCGCTGCGCTTTGCGCCCGCGCAGATGCCCGTGTGGATTGAGGCGACGCGCCACTTCTACGGCTTCCCCAGCGACGGCAGGCAGGCGGGCGTGAAGGTCGCATGGCATCGGCTGGGCGAGGTGCAAGACCCCGACGCGCCCGCGCGCCCTGTGGACGAGGCAGACCTCGCGCCGCTGCGCGCGTGCCTCGCGCGTCGCCTGCCCGATGTGCTATCCGATGCCCTTAGTGCCGCAACCTGCCTCTACACCAACGCCCCTGACGAGCGGTTCATCCTGCAGCCCCTGCCCGACGAGCCGCGCGTGTGGCTGATGAGCGCGTGTTCGGGGCACGGCTTCAAGTTCTCCATCCTGAACGCTTGGCGGGCGGTGCAGCACCTGACCGCCTAACGCAACCATACAGGCGGGCTGGATGGGCGCGTCTTGCGGGGGCGCTGCGCTTCGGGGAGCGCGTTTTCGGTAATCGGCAACAGGTCGCCCTGTCGCCGATTCGCACTCAGTCGCCCGCCGTCGTCTGTGAGGTTCTCGCCCACCGAGTAGAGCTGAAAGCCGCGCTTGGGGTGGGTGCGGTACACGAACGGCTTGCCCGTGAACGGGTCGATAATCATCTCGCCCAGTTCGGGGCGCAACGCCTCCAGCGAGGGGGGATACGCCCCGCGCTGTTGATAATACCGCTTGATGGTAGCGTAGCAGGCTAAAAGGCGGAGGGTAGCCATGCTGCTCTGCTCCCGCTTGGTTGCCCCATCAAATACGGGAAACAATAGCTGGTTTAGAAATCGCTTCGGGTTTGCGGGCACAGGCTTGCGTTCCCAAGGCGGCTTCTCCAACTCCGCGAACAGCTGATCGTAGTAATGCTGATACTCCCTAAGCGAGGGCTTCACGACGAAGGGCGCGCCGACGCCACTCCGCAGCAAGAGCGCGTCGAGCGTGGGCGGGTCGAGACTGCTAAATCCCCAATCTCGTTCCAAGTCTTGGAGCTTGAGCCTGCCCTGTGCGAGGTCGCGATGGAACGCCAGACCAAAATAGTACTCGTGTGTGAAGATACTGCGCAGGGGAGTTCGTCGCTTCTCGGCGTCGTGCGCCAGCGCAACAAGCGCTTCGAGCGTTTTCGGCGACTGGAGTTTAGGCAGCCACTCGCGCAACGGCTCCAATCCCATTTCGGACACGGCAACGCCAACGAAGTAGTGAATGAGTGTCCCCTCGGTGCGTATCTGTTCGCTGAAGCGCAGTAAGGCTTGGAGGCGCATCAGCGCTTCGTCCTCGCGCCCTGCGGCAAGCGCGTCGCGTATCATCAACGACTCGGCGCGGGCGAGCCGACGGAACTGAGCCATCTCAGGGAACAGCCAGTTTATGTCATACTCGTAGACCGCCACGCAGGGCTGCTCCGTATGCCTGCGGTACGCCTCCAGGAACGGCTGCATCTTCTGCAGGAAGTACCGTCGCTCCGCCTGCGAGACGGGCACGCCGCCCCTAAATAGGCGCGATTCGATTTCGCGCAGGCGCGCGTCTGTGGCGAACAGGTCACTGACGCCTTGCGCAATCTGCTTGTAGGCGTCGTAGGCGTTGTTGGGCGGGTACTGGCGCGGCGGAATGACGATGCTTGGCGGTCGCTGCGCCGCCCACCACCACAGTGCGCCCAGCGCCAGCAACACCAGCGCGCCCAGCGCCCACACTGTTTTCCGCTGTCGCATTCGGTGCAATTATACCTCGCGCATGCTATACTTATGGGCGTGTATCAAGGAGGTTCAAACCGTTGGCACTCGAGATCATCCCGCTGGGCGGCACTGGCGAAATCGGCAAGAATTTGAACTTAGTCCGCTGCGACGGCGAAGCGGTGATTGTGGATTGCGGGATTTCGTTTCCGGGCGAAGACCTGCCCGGCGTGGACTTGGTGATTCCCGACCCCGAGTATCTGCTAAGCGTCCGCGACGAGCTGCAGGCGATTCTGCTGACGCACGGGCACGAAGACCATGTGGGCGCGTTGCCGTATCTGTTGCCCCGCTTGGGCAAGTTGCCGATTTACGGCACGCCGCTGACGCTCGCCTTGATTGAGCAGAAACTCCGCGAGCGGCGGCTGGACGCACCGTTGAACCCCGTCAAGCCCGGAACGCCGTTTCAGGTGGGGAGCATCACCGTAGAGCCGATTCGCGTGACGCACAGCATCCCCGACTGCGTGGCGTATGCGCTGCGCACAGCGGAGGGGATTGTGGTCTTCACGGGCGACTTCAAGTTCGACCACACGCCCGTAGATGGCGAGCGTACCGACTTCAACCACTTGGCGCGGCTGGGCGACGAGGGCGTGCTGCTGCTGCTGAGCGACTGCACAAACGCGGAGCGCACAGGCTGGACGCCTTCTGAAAGCACGGTCAGCGACGCCTACTACACGCTGTTCGCTAACGCGCAGGGGCGCATCCTCGTCACGACCTTCGCCTCCAACCTCCACCGCTTGCAGCAAGCGATTGACATGGCGCAGCTGTACGGGCGCAGGGTCGCCGTGCTGGGCAGGCGCATGGAGCAGAATGTGGACATCGCCGTGCAGCGAGGCTACCTGCGCGTAGAGCCAGGCGTGCTGATCAGCGCGCGGCAGATCGACGACTACCCCCCAGAGCGGATTCTGGTGCTGACCACAGGCAGTCAGGGCGAGCCGCTTTCCGCGCTGAGCCAAATCGCCGCCGACGAGTACCCCCGCCTGAAAATCAATCCCGGCGACACGGTGATTCTGTCTGCCACGCCGATTCCTGGCAACGAGAGCCTCGTGTGGCGCACGGTGAACCGCTTGGTGCGCCTCGGCGCGAAGGTCTACCACGACGGGATTGTCCCTGTGCATGTGTCGGGGCACGCGAGCCAAGAGGAGCTGAAGCTGATGATTAGCCTGCTCAAGCCGCGCTACCTTGCGCCCGTGCATGGCGAGCCGCGCCACCAAGCGGCGTATTTTGAGCTGGCGCGTCAAATGGGCTACCGCGACGAGCAGATGTTCCTGCTGGAGAACGGCTCCGTGCTGCGCATCGAGAACGGCATCGCCACACTGGGCGAGAAGGTTCCCGCAGGCAGGCTGCTGATTGAGGAGGGCGTGGAGGGCGGCGTGCCCGAATCGCTGATTCGCGACCGACGGGTTATCGCCGAGGAGGGCATCCTCGTCGCGCTGATTACCGTGCGCGCCCAGACGGGCGAGCTGGTGGACGACCCGCAGTTTATTCTGCGCGGCTTCGAGTGGCAAAACGAGGTGCAGCCCGAGCTGGCGCGTGAGGCGATTCTGCAGACGCTGGGCAAAATGGCGCCCGCCGAAATCAGCGATTGGGACAACATCCGCGAGGAGCTGACGCAGGTGCTGCGCCGATTCTGTCGCAAGCATCTGAGCCGCCGCCCGATGGTGGTTGCAATTGTCACAGAAGTGTAAGATATAATACAACAGGGTGGAGCGCGCCGTGTGCGAGACACCTGCAGCTGGATGCGAAGCCGTGTCCCGCTGCGAAACGACTTAACCTCTGCATACCTCGGAAACCGCAGACTCTTCCCGACTAAGCTACTCCCCGTGCATAATCGCCTTTTCAGTGCACCATGTTGAGGGGATTTTTTGTGGAAATTCCCCTGATGCCCCTCATATAATTTAGAGTGAGAGTGGCGCGCGTGCGGAAGCCGTTGTGGAATACAGCGAAGGTACACCGCAAAAAGGGCACACAAAAAGCGTGCACGCAAGGGCACAAAAGTGTTTGGAACAGCACCCCAGAAGTTCGGAACGACTATCTGCCTGCCAATACCTCGCCTTTTGAGGCGTGTGACCTCCGCCTCAAAAGGCTTTTTTTCTGGTATAATTGCCCGCGATGAAGCCGAACGAATGGCTCAGTATCCGTGTGGTGGCGCCACCGCCTGCATGGGACGCCGTGGCTGCCGTGCTCATCGATTCAGGATGTGCGGGAGTGGAGCTGCGTGACCAGCCCTACAGTGTCGTTGCCTACCTACCCGCTGCAGATAAGGAGCGGCTATCCACCATTGAGGCGCAGTTGCAGAAGCTACCCGAATACGACTTGCCCCCTGTCCACAAGGTCGAGGTGCAGCCTGTCACGGAGGAGAACTGGCACACGGCGTGGCGGCGCTACTTTCGCAGTCGGCGATTCGGAACGCGCATTCGCGTCCAGCCCACTTGGGGCCGCCATGCGCCCGCGCCGCATGAGATTCTCATTCAGTTAGACCCTGGACTGGCGTTCGGCACGGGTGGGCACGCGACCACCGCGCTGTGCTTGGAGCTGCTGGAGCGCTACCTGCAGCCTTGGATGCGCGTGGCGGATGTTGGCACAGGCACAGGTATCTTGGCGATTGCAGCTGCCAAGCTTGGTGCGCGAGCAGTGATTGCTGTGGACGACGACGCGCTTGCCATCAAGGTCGCGCAGGGCAACATTGAGCGCAACGGCGTCGCCGAGCGCGTGCAAGCAGTTCACGGTGACGGTTTCCACGCGCTGGAGGGAACCTTCGATTTGATAGTGTGCAATATCGTCAGCAGCTTTCTCGTCCGCTGCGCGCCGTTAGTTCCGCCACTGCTGAACGCGGGGGGTATCTATGTTGCATCGGGCACGAGCGGGCGCAACTGGCGCAGTGGGGTGCGTCGCGCGATTGAGCGCGCAGGTCTTGTGCTGGAGGAGGTGCGCAAGCGTCGTACATGGGTCGCCGCTGTCTTCCGCAAGCCTTAGCACCGCGCGCACTGCCGCGCTTTTTTGTGCCTCCTGCGACGCTGCAGACGCGCACACTGCCTGACGCTGTGGTACATCAGGTGCAGCGCGTGCTGCGCCTAAGCGCGGGCGACTGGATCTGTTTGCTGGATGGCGTAGGAGGTGTCTATTTGGCGCAGCTTGGCGAGAAAGGACGCATCGAGGCACTCGAAGCAACTACCTTCACGACCGAGCTGCCCTTCATCATCACGGTACTGCAGGCACTGGTACGCCCCGAAAAAGCGGAAACGGTGGTTCGCCTATGCGTGCAGGCGGGCGCACACGCCATATGGTTTGCACCGAGCGAGCGGTCGATCGCCCAGCTAGAACCCGCTAAGCAACAGGCGCGCGCAATCCGTTGGCAACGGATTGCACAGGAGGAGGCAGAACTCGCCTGTCGCGTGCGATTGCCCGAAGTGCGCATCCTGCCCGATTGGACGCAAGCGTTCCAGAGCCTGCCACGCTCGATATTTGTACTGGATGAGTGGGAAGGCGCAACGCTGCTCAAGCAGCGCAGTCGTCGAATGCCTGTGCCCGACGCGCTGAGCGTTGCCGTCGGACCCGAAGGTGGCTTCAGCCCCAACGAACGGGCGTGGATGCGCCAGCAACCCAACGCCTATGCGGTGTCGCTGGGCGCGCGCGTGCTGCGCACCGAACACGCTGCCAGCTATGCCCTCGCACAAATTGCAGCGGTCTGGGAGTGATGACCGTCGCGCATTCTCAATCGCTGCGTATGGATATGCAATTTCTCCCGCCTCGAGATTCCTGAGGCACGCGGGGGGGGGGGGGAACCAGCAGCGCGTCGCGCGGCTTCCTCGCGAAGCAGGCGGAACCCGCAGGAGTAGGTATAATTCCCCCCAAGGAGCGACGGTGTGATGAGAGAGTTTCCTGACAATCCTGAAGCATTTACCGACGCGATTGCCGAACTGACCGAACGCCACCTAAATCCTGGCTTGGCGAAAGTGCTGCGCTTTGCAGGGCTGGGCGTGGAATGGTACGCCGAAGGATGTTATATCTGGGATGCGCAGGGACGCAAGTTCCTCGACTGCCTCGGCGGCTATGGGATGTTCGCGCTGGGGCACCGCCACCCGAAAGTCGTGGAGGCGGTCAAGCGGCAGCTGGACATGATGCCGATGCCCAGCAAGATAATGTTCAACGCGCCGCAAGCGCGACTGGCGGCGAAACTGGCGGAGATGTTGCCTGGCGACCTACAATACAGCTTCTTCTGCAACTCAGGTACGGAGGCGGTGGAAGGCGCCATCAAACTCGCTCGCAAGGCGACAGGGCGCATAAAGATGATTAGCGCAGTGGGCAGTTATCACGGCAAGACGATGGGCAGCCTCTCCGCCAGCGGGCGCGAAGTGTATCGCAAACCGTTCGACCCGCTGCTCCCTGGCTTTGTGCATGTGCCGTTTGGGGACGCTGACGCCGTCGCTGCGCACCTCGATGAACAGACCGCAGGCATTATCATAGAGCCAATTCAGGGCGAGGGCGGCATCCGCATCCCGCCTGATGACTACCTGTCTCGCCTGCGCGAGCTGTGCGACCGCTACAACGCTGTGCTGATTGTGGACGAGGTGCAAACAGGGCTGGGACGCACGGGCAAATTATGGGGTGTGGAGCATTCGGGCGTGCGCCCTGACATCGTGACGCTCGCCAAGTCGCTCGGCGGTGGCGTGATGCCGATAGGCTCCTTCTCGGCAGGCACTGCGCTCTGGGACGAGATGTTCGGCGAGAACCCGCTGTTGCACACCAGCACCTTCGGCGGCAACGAACTCGCCTGCGCTGCAGGGCTGGCGACGCTAGAGGTCATCGAGCAGGAAGGACTGGTGGAGAACGCGCAGCGCATTGGTGAGAAGCTCATGCGTGGGCTGCGCCATGTGCAAGCCGAATATCCCGACTTCATTCAGGAAGTGCGCGGGCGCGGGCTAATGATCGGCGTCGAGTTCCACACGGCGGACTTCGGCGAGTTGACCATCACCAACATGATCCAGCGTGGGGTTATTGCCGCCTACACGCTAAATAACCCGAAGGTCATCCGTATAGAGCCACCACTGATTCTGACCGAGCGGGACGCCGAATTCGCGCTGCAGGTGTTCGCCGAGTCGGTCATCGCTGCACGCGAGTTGGTGCAGGCGGTGCTGGCATAATTCTGTGTATGGGGTCAACTGCCGCGCGTTCAGAGCGAGCGCACGCCGACGCCCTGCTCACAGGCGAGGTGCGCCACCACCACACTTGGGAAGCGTGGGCGCGCGATGTCGTGCTGCTGGAGGGCGGGCACGCCGAAACCGAACAGCCTGGGGTCGTTCGGCTGGCAGAACGGCTACGCGAGTACCTCGCCCCGCGCAATGTGGAGGTCTTCGTGGAGGGAAGCGACGGATGAAAACCTACCGCGTGCTGATTGTGGACGACGAGCCGGTGATTCGCTTGGACTTGCGCACGATGCTGGAGGCGATGGGGCACGAGGTGGTCGGCGAGGCGGACAACGGCGCAGACGCGCTGCAACTCGCGCGCACGCTGCAGCCCGACCTCGTGATCGCCGACATCATGATGCCCGAAATGGACGGGATTGAACTCTCGCGGCGACTGGCGAAGGAACGAATCGCGCCCGTGCTCATCCTCACGGCATATAGCGAACCAGAGATGGTGGCGGGCGCAGACCGCGCGGGCGTGCTTGGCTACTTGGTCAAGCCGTTCCGCGAGGCGGATCTTGCGCCCGCGATACAGGTGGCGGTCAGCCGCTATCGCGAACTGCGTGCGCTGGAAGCGCAGAACCTGAACCTCGCGCAGGAGATACAGGCGCGGCGGCGCATCGGGCGCGCCAAGCGCGTACTGATACAGCAACTCGGACTTTCCGAAGAGGAGGCGTTCCGCCGCCTGCAGCAGACCGCCGAGCAGACAGGCAAACCGCTCGCCGAAGTCGCCGAAGCGGTTCTGCTGGCGTATCAGGTGCAGCCCGAAAGCGAGTCGTGAGGGGCGCATCGCGCGCCCCCCGCAATCAAGTGCGCAACTACCGCGCCTGCGCCCCCGTCTGCGGACGCAACGGCACATTCGTGCGGCGCAATAGATAGGTGAGGGTGTACTCTACGGGATTTGCGCCAATCCATCCAGATTCACGAGTCTCAATTCGCGCATAATTCATTAACTGGGGCGAGAACCACGCCGTTGCTGCAACTGTTGCTTCGGTAAACGGCAGCGGGCGGCTCCAACTACCCTCTTCCCGTATGCGATAGCACCCCACAGACCCCGCATAGGTGGAGACATCCTCCCAGCCGCCGATTTGCCAACTTTTAGTGTGCTGTGATTCGTCCTCGAAGGTTATGGTCGTGCTAAAGTTGCTATTCTGGTGGATGACGCCGGGGAGGATGGGCTGGTAGGGCAGTTCGGCGTCTCTTCTGGGCGAATCGGGCGTGTCGCCGTAGCCGATGACGGATACCTGTCGCGTCTCGCGGTCTTGGGTAATGTACCAGACGATGTCTTCGTTGAAGGTTTGTGTCAAGCTGCCTCGGCGCAGCACGAGCTGAGTCTCAACAATCCACTGGTAGACGCCCGCGCCGACGCTTCGGAGCCGTTCGACTTGGCTGCCTGTAACCTGCCAGCGCGCGTTTTGGTAGAACGCCGTTCCCGTGATTACATACTCGTATTCATCGCCGTGTTGGATGAGGCGACCGCGCGTGATGGGCACGCTCAGCTCGGAGGGCAGCAGCGATTGGCTGCCCGAGCCGCTGCTGCCGCCGCATCCGCTCAGGATTGCGCTTGCGACTGCAACACACAGCAGACCAAGAGTTAGTTTACGCATCATACATTCCCTCCCTGTCCAAACTCAGAGGTTGCTCTCTGGCACAGGCACTGTAGTGACTGTCAGCAGGATGCGCAATTGCATCGCGTAGGTTTTTCCGTCCACCTCGATAGGGGTGTTCAGGGTATAGAGGATAGGCATGCCCAGATTGGGCACATACCAAATCGTTTGGGGCGCGCTAACGATGGGGTCGTTGGGGCGTAGGGTGTTGCTCAGCGTGACCTTCCAAGCGTTGAACTTGCCGCGCGGCACTTGCACCACCTCGCGCCCAATCACCGTGAAGTTGAACACCAGTGGACGCGCGCCAATCTGAGTGTTGTACGACTGGCTGTAGCCCACGAACCATGTGCCTGGCACAGCAATTAGTTCCACATCCTCATCCACAACTTCGATCCCGCCTTGCGCGTCCTCGTGTGCGACCAGTATCAAGTCGCGCGGGTTGCGTCGCTGGACATAGTGCAGTGCGTAGCGGTCCTGAAACACATTCGCGTCGCCCAGGCGCAGCGTCAGTTGGTAGTTGAAGCGGAGCGTGCGCACAGGGTCGTTATCTATGATTACGACGCCCTCGCTGACGCTGACCTGCAGAGTGCCCGAAACGGGCAGCGCGTCTTCTGGTTCCATCTCGGGCGCGAGTGCGCTGCCGCGCAGCGTGTAATCATAAAAGTCGCCGACCTGTATCGCACGCAGCGTGTTGGTGGTCGGTAACAGTTCGCTGTCGCTCTTGCACGCGCTCAGCGCAATCGCCAGCCCGCCAATTGCGCCTAACAGTCTTATCGGTTTGCCCCAGCGCATGAGTGTTTTCATACCGCCTCCTCACTGCAGATTATCGAGTACGCGAACCGTCAGCGTAATGATGATTTCGGACTTTTCACGGTTGGAGTTCGTGCGTCGGAAGAGGTAGCCCAGAAACGGCAGGTCGCCCAGCAGCGGCACTTTCTGGATGGTCTTGATGTCTGCCTCGCGAATCAGCCCGCCGATGATGACCGTCTCGCCGTTGTTGACGCGGATGGTGGTGTCGGTGTTGCGGCGCGCCAGTTGGGGCAGTCGCCCGCCGCCAGGCACCTCCAGAAAGCCCGTAATCACGCTCACTTCGGGCTGAATGTGCAGCGTGATGGAGTTATCCTCGTGGACGCGGGGCAGCACGCGCAAAATGATGCCCGCCTGCACCGAGTCGGTCTGCACATTTGCGCCCTGCGGCGTCTGCTGGATGAGTTTGACATAGTTCACCTCGTCGCCGATGAAGATGGTCGCTGGACGCCCGTCCAGCGTCGCCACGCGCGGGCTTGCCAGCAGACGGTTGCGACGATCTTCCGCCAGCGCGTTCAGCGTCACGGAGAAGTCTATCGGCTTTTTGACGAAATTGAAGTCCAGCCCCAGTTGCCCGTCGCGGTTGAAGCCGCCGCTTTGTTGGGTGGGAAACCGCTTATCGCCGATGGGGAAGGGCGCGTTGCCCTCGCGGTCTAAGCGGCGCACCTCGCCCGACTGCAAAAAGCCCCAGCTCAAGCCCAGCGACTTGAGACTGCCTTCGGAGACATCCAGCACCTTCGCCTCGATGATGACTTGCGGCTGCTTGACATCCACCTTGCGCAGGAGTTCGAGGGCGCGCAGCACCTCGCGGGCGGTGCCGACCAACACCAGCAAGTTCGGCGGCTGCGCGGCTTGGCTTGCTCCCGTCTCGCCGCCTTGCATTGGCGCGCCCATCTGCTGTGCGGTTGCGCTGGGCGCCTCGCCGCCCGTCATCTCGCCTGGCTGCCCGCCTGCGCCACTGCTGCCCCCCGCGCCGCCGCGACTGAGCAGCGCGTCGGGACCCAGCGAGACCGCCACGCCGGGCACGAGTTGCGTCACGATTCGCGCCAAATCGCGCGAGTCGGCGTACTTGACGCGGTAGACCTCCGTGACGATTTCTACGCTGCCCGTGAGTTGCTGCTCGAAAGCGTATGCCGCCTCGCGGGCGCGCTCGACGGTCTCAGCGTCGCCCTCAATCAGCAGGTAGGTGGCGTCCTTCTCGCCCGACGGCGTGATTTTCAACTCAGGGAAGCGCGCGCTAAGGTAGGTCGCGATGTCGGTCGGCTTGGCGACCTTGAAGGTCAGCGCCTCTACCGTGCGCGGCTTGGGCGCAGCGACTGGCTCGGCAGGCGCACGGAACGCCTTCAGCGACTCCTCCGTGCCCACCACATAGGTGTTGTCGATTTTCTCGTAGCGGTAGCCGCTCAGCCGCGTGATGAGGTTCAGCGATTCCTCTACCGTGAGGCGACTGAGGCTGACGGTGACCGTGCCTTTGACATCGGGCGCGGTGATGATGTTCGCGCCTGACTGAATCGCCAGCGCTTTTAGCACATCGCCGATTTCGGCGTTCACGAAGTCGAGCGACACAAGGGTTCGTGCGGGCGGGGCGGGGCGCGCTGGCTCGGCGGCGGAGGCGACGGTCGTCCCCTCGCGCGCGGCGTTCGGTTCGGGCGTGTGGGTGCGCGGGGGCGTCGGGGACGCGCTGGCGACGGCGGTCGGCTTCGGCGCGGTGTCTACAGGCTTGAACTCGGGTGGCTCCGCGCTCGCCTCGATCGCCTTGCCCAGACGCACCTGCCAGCCTGTGGGGGTCGGCTCCAGCGTGTAGGGCGGCCTTCCGCGCATGGTGGCGACTACGCGCACTTTGGGTGGGCGGCTGCTGAACCAGCCGTAGCGCAGTCTGATGAGGTGCGGCGTGTTCTGGCTCACCTCGCGCCCGCGCCCGCTGAAACGCGCGTTGAACTCTATCACCAGAAACTGGCTGCGCCACACATTCACACTGGGGCGCGGCAGTCGCTCGCCCGTGATGCTGATTAGGGTCTGTCCCCGCTCCTGCGAGACGCTGACCGCCTGCACGACCTGCGCGGTCGCCAACGCGGGCAGCGCGAATGCTCCAAGCAACCAAAGCATAAGTAGGTTTCGCGTTCTCATGGTGTGTTGCCTCCGTTAGGGGCGGTCGATTCGCCGACGCGGATGGTGATGCGCTGCTTGCCTTTCTGCAGCACGAGTGCGCCGCGCTGGATGCTGACCACGCGCCAGCCGTCTTCCAGCGGGTCGCCTTGCTTGACGAAGCGTCGGCGTCCCTCTTTGTCGGCGACAATCGCGACGGAGTTCGGTCCCTGCACGACGCCCGTGACGGTGTAGTGCGGCTGTTCGGGTTCGGGCGCGGGTGCGGGCGCGTTCTCGGCGGGCTGCAAGCCGAACTGTCCTGGCGGCAGGGTCATCGGCGCAAGGGGCGGCGCGCCTTCGATTTCACGCTTCGGGCGACTGGTGGACTCCGTGCGCACGACGCGGCTCGGCTCCTCCTGCTGCGGCTTTGCGGCGACGATTATGGGTCGGAACGGGTCGCGCGGTTGCAGCGGCGGCAGTGTGATGCGGTTCTCGCTGGCTTGCGCCGTCTGGGACGCTTGCGTCGATGCGCCGCCGTTCGCTTGCCCTGCTGGGTTCTGCGCGGGCGGCGCGCCCCCACTTAGCAGCCCGCCAAACTGCACCACGCCGACCGTGACCATCACCGCAAACAGCGCGGCGAGAATCAGCAGTTGCTTCGGATTGGCGGCTTGCTTGCCGTTTTCGGGTTTCGCGTTCGCCATCGTTTAGCCTCCAGAAGTTGATGCGCTTGTTTGCCCCCTGCCCTCACGGAAGATGAACGCCTTGACGACCATCTTGATTTCCAAGTCGGGGTTGTCGGTGCTCTCTTCGGCGGTTGTTTTCGCTTGCGCGTTCAGGCTCTGCACAGCGAGGATTTTCGGGAAGGTCTCCAGCTCTTTGAGCAAGCGCACGGTATCCCAGAACTTGCCGCGCAGCTGGATTTCGAACAGTTGCTCGTCGTAGGGTTTGGGCGGCTCTTGGGGTTGACTGCTGTCGGTGCTGCCGTCGGGGTTGGTGGTCGGCAGTTTCACGGGCGGCGCCTGCGGGCGAATCGCGACAATCTGCAGGTTCAGCTGGCGCACGGTCTGCTCGAACTGCTTGAGCATCGTGGGCACATAGGCGGCTTGGCTGACCCCGCGCTCCAGAAACTGCAGGTTGCGCTGGGTGGTCTGCAATTCGTCTTGAACCTGCTGGAGCTGGCTGGCGGCTTGTTGCGCCTCCTGCAGTTCTTGTTGCTTCTCCTGCAGGCGGGCTTGGTTCTCTTGCGCCATGCTCAAGGGCAGGTAGAGGCTGGCTGCGCCCAGCGCGAAGGTCGCGACAGTGAGCAGCCCCACCATTTTCGCCGCGCGTTGCGCGCGTTGCAGGCGTTTGCTAACTGCCACTTTGCCCTCCTTGCGGGTTGGATTGCGTTTGCGCCGTGCCCTTGATTTGCGCGGTAATCTGGAACTCGACGACGGTCGTCAGTTCGGACAGGGCGCGCTCTTGGCTGTAGTCGAGGCGCACATTCTCCAGTTCGGGGTGCTGGTTGAGGCGGAGCATAAACTCGCCGACGATTTGTTGGGTTTCGGCAAGCCCCTTGAGCGTGATTTCCATCGGCTTTTTGGGGTCGGCGCGCTTGCCGAGTTCCGCGCCTGTGAGGTAGCACCCCTGCGGCGTGTGCTGGCTGAAGTGCTGGAACAGTTGCAGCCATCGGCGGGTGTCTTTCTGGGCGTTCTGGAGGGTCTCTACCAGCGGTTGCAGCGCGCCCAGTTGCGCCTGCGCTTGCCTAAGTTGCTGCAAGGTCGGGCGTAGCTGGGTCAGCTGCGCCTCCACTTGGGCGCGTTGCGCGTTGATGCTACTGCCGTACAGCAGCAGGCTCGCCCAGCCCGCGCCGATGACGCCTGCGACGGTGAGCCAACCGAAGCCCAGCATGCGCGTCTTGCGCTCCAGCTGGCGGCGCATCTGTTGCTCTTGTGCAATCAGGTTGATGACAGCCATAGACGCCTCCTTATGCCGCTACGGCGGGCGCGGCGGCGGGTTCCGACTCGTCCACAGGCTCAGCGAACGGCTGCGCCATCTCCAGCGGCGCGAGCGCGTTGCCCAGCACATTCACCCAGCACGCCCCCGCGTCCAGTTGCTCCAGCGCGATTCCGCTCGGCGTAATCGCCTCGCCCTCGAACGGGTTCACCAACTGCGTCGGGATGCCCAGCTTGTGTTCGAAGTAGGCAGCCGCGCCGTGCATCTGCGCGCCGCCGCCGTACAGAAACAGCCGCTCGATGCGCCCGTGCCCGCCCTGCGACGGGTACTGCGACTGATAGTAGTTCAGCGAGCGGCGGATTTCGCGAATCAGTTCGTCGATAATCGGCTGCAGCAGGCGCAGCGGCGGGTTCTCCTGCGGTTGACCCGTCTGCAGCAGTTCCTCAAGGTTCAGCCCGCGCTTGACCTGTTCGGCTTCCTCTTCGGTGTAATTGAAGTAGCCCTTGAGCGCGGCGCTGAAGGTGTTGCTGGCAATCGGGATGTAGCGCGTCAGCACCAGCGTAGCGTTCCGCGCGACGGTAATCTGGGTATGCTCGCCGCCCAAGTCTACCAGCGCGTAGGCGTAGGGCAGCGTGTCGCCGTAGACCGCCTGCACGGTGCGCAGCGCGGCAAACGGCTGCAGCTCCAGCAGTTGCGGCTCCAGCCCTGCCTTCTCGACCAGCTCCAGCAGCGGGTCAGTGGTTGAGCGCGGCGCGGCGACCAGCAGCACCTCCATCTGCTCCTCAGTGCCTGTGGGCAGGATGTGGAAGCCAATCAGATGCTCCTCGGCGGCGGAGGGCAGGTAGCGCGTCGCTTCGAACTGGATGGACTTCTGCAGCACATCGGGCGCCATGCGGGGCAGGCGCACGGGTCGCGCGGTGGTCTGCGGTCCGCCGACCGAGAGCCATACCTGCCTATGCTTGACGCCTGCGCTGTGCAGCGTCGCGCGCAGCGCGCGGTACACGGTGTCAGGGTCTAATATCGTGCCTTCGCGCACGGCGTCGGCGGGTAGGGGCGTTTCGGCAAGCCGCTCCACGCGCAAGGTGCGCCCGTGAAGCATCCCTGCGCACAGCTTGACGCTGCACGCGCCAATATCTATTGCCAGCACAGGCGCGCCTTTCGCGCTCGGACGCGCCTTCGGCATCTTTTCAGCCTTCGGCATCTTTTTACGCGACATGGGGTTCCTCCTCCTTCGCTTCGTATTCGGCGGCGCGCTGCGCCAGCATCCACTCGTCCAGCGCGGCTTTCAGAAACCGCCACTTGTCGTCCACCTTGAACGCGGGGATGACGCCCGACTCGGCGAGTGTTTGCAGTTCCGCTGTATGCAGGCGCAGGTAGCGCGCCGCCTCGCGCAAGGTCATCACAGGGTGCAGATTGCGCGCCAGCCACTGCAGCAGGTCGTGCAACTGCTGGTTCGTCAGGCGCACCTCGAACCGCACGGTCTGCACGCTGTCGCTCTCCTCGCCCGTCACATGCGCACTCTCGTGGGGCGGTTCAGCGACGCGCGGCTCCGCTGCGCTCTGAAACCGTTGCTGGCTCGCCATTCGAATCGCGTCCACTAAGTTCATCCTCACCACTCCTTCCCTTCGTAGTCCTGAATCACGCCGTGCATCAGGTAGCCGTCGATGACCTGCGTTTTCTGCGCCATGCCCATCAGCAGCGCGTTGTCTGCCAGTTGGCAAATCAGGCGCGGGTAGCCGCCCGTGTGCTGGTACAGCTCGTACAGCGCGTCGGGCGTGAACGGGATGCGCTCGCCCGCGTAGCCCGCGACGCGCATGCGATGCTCAATCAGCTTCGCCGTCTCCTGCTGGTCTAACGGCTTCAGCACATGGCGCACTGCCAGCCGCTGCTTCAGCGCAGGCACGCGCTCCAGCTTCTTCTGCAACTCCAACTGTCCCACCAGTATCAAGCTCAGCAGGAACTGGTCGTTCATCTGGCAGTTCAGCAGCAGGCGCAGCTCCTCAAAAGTATTCGCCGAACGGATTAGGTGCGCCTCGTCGATCATCAGCACGGCGCGCTGCCCATGCTCGTACATGTGAATCAGATGCTCGTGCAGCGCCTGCACCAACTGCTGCCGATTGCGCGAGTGCACCTCCACCCCCAACTGGTGCAGAATCTCCTGCAGGAGCTGAATCGGCGTCAAGATGGGGTTCACAATCAGCGCGATACGGTATTGCACGGGGTCTAAAATCTCGATGAGTTTGCGGCTGATGGTCGTCTTCCCCAGTCCGATGTCGCCCATCAAGACGCCTGCGCCGCGATTGCGCGTGATGGCGTAGTGCAGCATCACCAGCGCGTCCTCGTGTTCCTTGCCCAGATATAGGAACCGCGGGTCGGGCGTCAGTGCAAACGGCGGCTCGGTCAAACCCCAGTATGCCTCGTACATAAATCTTGCCCTCCTGTCGTTGCGACGCTACTCATCGAGTCGTTCCCGACAGTTCAGGGGCAATTATCGGCAATTCAGCGAGGTTTTGTAGAGGGCGACTCAAGGTATACTTACGCTGGAGGCTCGCTATGGGTGAATACCGATTGTTGCTCAAGCATGTCGATGTTCCGAACTATCACGACATACAGGTCTATGAGCAGTATGGCGGCTATCAGGCGTTGCGCAAGGCGTTGCAGATGGAGCGCCAAGCGATTATCGACGAGGTCAAAAAGTCGGGGCTGCGCGGGCGCGGCGGCGCAGGCTTCCCCGCATGGATCAAATGGAACGGCTTGCCCAAAGACGATGACAAACCCCACTATGTGATTTGCAACTCCGACGAGGGGGAACCCGGCACCTTCAAGGACTTCGAGCTGATGTTCAAAGCGCCGCACCAGCTGGTGGAGGGGATGATTATCGCTGGCTATGCGGTGCGGGCGCAGCGCGGCTATATCTACATTCGCGGCGAGTATGTGGAGTGCGCGCGGCGCGTGCGTCAGGCGATTGACCAAGCCTACGCCGCGGGCTACTTGGGCAAAAACATTCTCGGCAGCGGCTTCGATTACGACCTCTACATCCACATGGGCGCAGGCTCCTACGAGTGCGGCGAGGAGTCCGCGCTGATGTCGAGCCTGATGGGCGAGCGCGGGCAGCCGCGCCTCAAGTTCCCCCACGCGCCGTTGCCCACCATCGCGGGCGTGTGGAACTGCCCGACGCTCATCAACAACTGCGAGTCGCTCAGCTGCGTGCCCCACATTATCAATAACGGCGGGGAATGGTACGCGCAACTGGGCGCAAGCACCAAAAACTCGCGCGGCACGAAAATCTTCTCCGTGTCGGGGCATGTCAATAAGCCGGGCAACTACGAGATCGAGTTCGGCACGCCGCTGATGGAGCTGATTGAACTGGCGGGCGGCGTGCGCGGCGGCAAGCTGAAGGGCATCATCCCTGGCGGCTCGTCGATGCCCATCCTGCCTGCCGAGAAGTGCGAGGACGCCATCATCGGCTACGAGGAGCTGATGGAAAAGGGCAGCATGGTCGGCTCTGGCGGCTGCATGGTGCTGAACGAGCATACCTGCATCGTGCATTTCGCGTGGCGCACGGCGGAGTTCTACGCGCACGAATCGTGCGGCAAATGCACCCCGTGTCGCGAAGGCACGCGCTGGATGGTGCAGATTCTGGAGCGCATCCTGCAGGGCAAGGGACGCATGGAGGACATCGACCTGCTGCTGGAGATTTGCGACCAGATTGACGGGCGGAGCTTTTGTGCGTTGGGCGACGCGGCGGCATGGCCCGTGCGCGCCTTCATCAAAAACTTCCGCCACGAGTTCGAGTATTACATCCAGCACGGGCGCAGCATGTACGCCGACAACCCCGAATCGCAGGCGATGTTCCCTCCCATAGGCTACCAGCGCTACAACCCGATGCGGTACGAGTACACCTTTGGCGGGGTGCGGAAGTAATAAGTGCCTTTGCGTTGGTGTTTCGACTTGCCCCCCTCCTAACCTCCCCCGTACACGGGGGAGGAACTGGGGCTCCCTCCCCGCGTGCGGGGAGGGCTGGGGTGGGGGCAGTGTTTGGCACTTACTCAGTGGAGGTTGAGAAATGGCACGCTTTGCCCTTATCGCTTTTGCATTCGTGCTGCTGCTCGCAGCGTGCAGTGATGGAGAACGCATCCGTGAGATGCAAGCTCAACTGGATGAACTGCAGACCGAGCTTGAGGAAAAAGAGGCACAGCTCGAACAAGCAAGGGACGCCCTTACCCAGCTCGAAGCCTCTGTTGAGGAACTCGGCTACGCCGTCGACAGACTCGCACGGGAGAACGACGACTTTAGTTTCGAGGATTGGCGAATCAATGTAGGCGATGTCCAATCCGCCAGTCTTGCGGTGAGCCGCGCCTACAACGATGTG
>Ga0308393_1000148_pt1 | contig 38522 bp, 35 predicted proteins | sample Hotspr2Sampleee2_FD_202364 | JGI IMG/M metagenome (GOLD analysis project Ga0308393, IMG submission 202364) | Hot spring phototrophic mat microbial communities from Mushroom Spring, Yellowstone National Park, Wyoming, United States - 20050630_ee2 ... | reverse complement strand
TCGAGATAGGGTTCACAATGTCCATGATCATCACCAAGATAGAGAGGCCGATCAAAAAGGCAAAACCAGCCATGTGAATCCACTGCTCACGCCGCGGGTCAACACGCCGGCCGCGCAACGCTTCCACCAGGATAAACAAGATGCGACCCCCGTCCAGCGCCGGCAAAGGCAGCAGGTTGGTCAGCGCCACCGCAATGCTCACCACCGCTGCAAAGCGCAGGAAGGGCATCAACCCCTCGGACTCGGTGACACTGACATCGATCAGCTCGACGCCAATGGTGGTGATGCCCACGACGCTCACCGGCCGCAGTTGCTCCGGCGAGATCGTCTGGTTGATGAGCATCATGGGGAGCTGAAGGATTGAGAGGATTCCAGACCCGATGTCCTCGCCGGCGGTCAGCAAGGCCTCGGGCAACGTATAGATGGCGCGCTCAGACTTGGTAACTTCAAGGATCAGGCTCACGCCAAGCGGCGCTTCAGGATTTGCGTCGGCGGGCAGCCGGCCAGTCAGCGTAATGCGCTGCGCAGGCGCGCCCTCGCGATCTGAGCGCAAGACCACGATCTCGATCGGCTTGCCGATAGATTGGCGCGTCTGCTGGCGCAGCGCACCGACCTCTGGCCGCGCCCGGCTGGCGGGATCGATCTGCTGAGTCATATCGGCGCCGTTGACGGCGAGGATGATGTCGCCCGGCTGGAGGCCGATCTGCTCAGCAGGGCTGTCGGCCATCACTTGGTTGATGCGATAGCGAAACTCGGTGGGCTGCGTGGCGAAGAACAGATAGGCCACCGTGAGGATCACAAAGCCGCCCAAGAGGTTCATCAACGGGCCAGCAGCTAAGACGGCCAGCCGCCAGCGTTTTGGTTGCGCGGCAAAGCTGCGCGGATCTTCTGGGTCTTCTTCGCCCGTCATGCGCACAAAAGCGCCCAGCGGCAGCCAGTTCAAGGTGTATTCGGTCTCGCCGCGCTTGAACACGCGCACAGCGCGCGGCGGGAAACCCAGGCCGAACTCCTCCACGCGGATGCCGGCCATTTTGGCCACAACGAAGTGACCGAGTTCATGGATGAACATGAGCGGCCCAATGAGGATGACAAAGACGAAGAAGCCCGTCACGAGGGGAACGAGGATGTCCATAACGTAATCAGCCTATCACCTCAGTCTGAGGTATCCGTAAGAGCGTGCCCGCCTCAGCACAGCGATCGTAACGTATAGATTCCATACGCTCCTTCGAGCGCAAAATCGGCGACTACATAGCCCTGAGCGAAGGCTTCTTCAAAGCGCGCGCGGGTCTCCAGCCGCCAGCGCAGGGCAGCTTGACTATCCGCGCGCTTGAGCGCCTGGAAGTTGCTCGGAATGGCGATCTGCATCGTCGGCTGGTCTGACCGAATGGCGAGATGCCCATTTGCCATGCGACACTCGCCCGCGACACAGGCGCGATCCAGCCACCACTCCACCTCGAAACGGTCGGAGGGCAAGCCGGCGTTCAGCGCATCGCGCATATCGCCGTAGGCATTGCGAATGTAGGTGCGACAGATACAACCGAGCTTGCCGATGTTTAGGCGCGCGTTCTTCGCCTCCAACGGGTCATAGGTCCAAGTGATCAAGTTTAGGCCTTGTGCGCGCACGGCCTCTGCCTGCGCGCGCTTGAGTGCCTCGCCGATGCCGCGCCCCTGCCTGTCTGGCAGCACCGCTGCGATGTGCGAATGATGGCTCAGCCCGCGGTTCGCGCCTGGATGGTGTGTTGGCGAGAGAAAACCAATCACAAAGCCGATCATGCGGTCGCCTTCCGGCGACGGCTCAAACGCACCGATGGCAACTCCACCATGCCGTTGCAGCGTGATGGTCATGTTGACCGGCACGACAAATGGAGCGCCCCACACAGCGGCTTGGATCGCTTCGCATTGCGCGTGATCGGCGATGTCGCGGAAGTGCCGGATGAAGTAGCTCATGCTTGCTACGGCGCAGATTCATCTAGGATCAGGTGGTTGAGCGCCTCGCGGGCCGCGGGCAAAGCCTGTAGATAGGCCCGGCTCCCGCAGAAGTCCCCAGCGCGCGCCACTGCCAGCAAAGCACGAAACGGGTCATCCGCGCAGGGCCGGCCAGCTCGCATCGCTGCGCGCCAGTGCGTCTCTAGGCGAGCCTGCCACTCAGGATAGTGACGATTCAGCCAGGCCTTTAAGCCAGCAAAGCAGCGCTCGTCTTCCGGCGTGGCGCTCCCCGCCCGATACACACGCACCACCAGCGCCTCTAGGGCATCCCAGCGCGCGACGAACGCTTTGAGCCGGCGCGAGCGCAAACCAACCGCAAGTGCTTTTGTGAACGGATTCATCTGCGATTTCAATATTACCAACCAGTGCACAGCACTGCTGGGCATGCCTTGCACGCTCCCCTTAATCCACATAACGAGGGTGCGTTCACCAATAGGGGCATCTTCCACAAGCTATGCTGCCAGCGAAGGCATAGCTATAGAGGGTGGTCGATGGCAGTGCCGTCGCCCACCCAAGGTTTTGCTCCTAGCTGTGAATGCACTCCATAACGTCTGGCGGTGTAGTTAGAATGCCTGCTCGCGTGCGCGTCCTCTATCTGTACAAAGACTACTACCCTGTGCCAGGGGGAATTGAGAACCACATCCGCCAGCTCGCGGTTGGCATGCGTCGGTTAGGTGTGGAGACGCAAGTGCTGGTGACCAATACGCAAAGGCACACCACGCAAGAGACGATCGAGGGCGTGCCGGTAGTCAAAGCGGGCCGGCTGTTGAACCTCTCTTCAGCCCCGCTGAGCCTGAGTTTTTACCTGTGGCTACTGCGATTGGAGGCGCAGGCAGACATCACCCATCTCCACATGCCCTACCCACCCGCCGAACTGGGCCAGCTCATGCGAGGCCGTGGCCGGCGCTTTGTGGCGACCTATCACAGCGACATCGTGCGGCAGCGCGTCCTGGGCGCGCTCTACCGACCATTCCTCTGGCGCGTGTTGCGCCAAATCCGCCTGATCGCTGTCTCTAATCCTGTGTATATCCAGGATTCGCCCTTCTTGCGCGCCTACGCCCACAAATGCCGCGTTGTGCACTTTGGGATCGACCTTCAGCGCTTTGTGCGCACCGCTGAGCGAGAGGCGCGCGCTGCGGCCTGGCGCGCGCAGTTCGGTGGGCAGCCGCTGGTGCTGTTCGTTGGCCGGCTGCGTCACTACAAAGGCGTCCACGTGTTGCTCGAGGCGCTCGCGCGCCTGCCGGCTGCCGCCCAAGCGCTGATCGCCGGCAGCGGCCCGCTGGAAGCCCAGTTGCGCGCGCATGCCCAGCAATGCGGTGTTGCCGACCGCGCACACTTCCTCGGCACGCTGGATGACGACAAGGTGACCGCGCTCTACCACGCTGCCGACGTATTCGTCCTCCCCTCCACCAACCGCGCTGAGACCTTCGGCATCGTCCAACTGGAGGCGATGGCGTGCGGTTTGCCGGTGATCTGCACGGAGCTGGGCACAGGCACATCGTATGTAAACCAGCATGAGATCACCGGCTTGGTGATCCCACCGAACGATCCAGAAGCGCTGGCCTCGGCGATTCAGCGCTTGCTGGCCAGCCCTGAGCTGCGCGCGAGGATGGGTGCTGCCGGGCAGCAGCGCGTCGCACAGGCGTTCTCTCATGACGCTATGCTCCAACAGATGCTGGCTTTCTACCACGAGGCGTTGGCCTGATGGATTACGTCCTGGACATACGCACGATTAGCCCACACTTCCCTGGGATCGGGCGCTACGTGCGCAACTTGGCCCGTGCCTTGCCTGACCAGCTTTCGCCAGACGAGCGACTGATCTTGCTGGGCAGCGAAGGGCAAATCGCCGACCTCCGCAGCGCCATCCGCCAACCCACCGGCGCGGTCGTATGCGACGCCTCGCCTTTTGGGCTGCGCCAGCAGTGGCACATCCCGCGTCTGCTACGATGCGCCGCCCTCTACCACAGCCCCTATTACCTGATGCCCTACCGCACTGGCCGGCCAACCGTGATGACCTTTCACGACGCGATCCCGCTGCGCTTTCCCGCCCATGTCTCACCACGCGCGCGGCTGCTCTTCCGGCTGGCGCTGCGCCTGGCGATCAGCAGCACCGATCACATCATTACCATCTCTTGGTCTGCGCACCATGACCTGCGCTCAACCGTGCCATCGCTGCGATCGGCAAACGTGACAACTGTTTACGAGGCTGCCGACCCGCGCTTCGCGCCGCAGAGCACAGCAGCGATTGCCCAAATGCGCGCGCGCTACGACCTGCCGGCAGATTTCTTCCTCTACGTCGGGAGCAACAAGCCGCACAAGAACCTGCCGCTGCTGGTGCAGGCCCACGCGCGCTTGCCGGCCAGCGCGCCCCCGCTGGTGATCGCCGGCCCATGGGACGCGCGCTACCCAGAGGCCAGACAGATTGCCGATCCCGCGCGCGTGCGCTTCCTGGGCGCGGTGGATGATGCCGACCTGCCGGCGCTTTACGCGGCCGCGCTGGCCTTCGTCTTCCTCAGCCGCTACGAAGGCTTCGGGCTGCCTGTGCTGGAGGCGATGGCGTGCGGGACGCCGGTGATCTGTAGCAACGCTGCCAGCCTGCCGGAGGTGGCCGGTGACGCGGCCCTGTTGATTGACCCGACTGATGAGTCCGTGTTAGTCGAGGCGCTCCAGCGCATCCTCGACGACCGCGCGCTGCGCGCGCAGCTCAGCGCGCGCGGGCTGGAGCAAGCAGCGCGCTTCTCTTGGGCGCGGGCAGCAGCCGAGACGCTGGCCGTCTATCGCCGAGTCGCCAGATAACGCTGCGGACTCACCGCCGGACAACCCGCAGAGGCACTAAAACATCGGTTCATGCGCCCTTGATGGATAGGCTAGAATCACCGGCATGCGGCCGCCGGATCGCTGCCGCGCTAGGAGGACAACCTGTGCGAAAGATCCCTTCCCTTGAGATCCGCTTGATGCCCTTGATTGTTGCGCTAATGCTGTTGGTCAGCGCCTGCAGCGTGAGCTTCAGCACGGCCAACGTCGGTGACGCCTGGCTTGCGACGGACGAAGCCGGCCAGCAGCGCACCACCACCTTCAGCCAGAACGCGGTGTTCTACGCTAAAGTTGACGTGCGTAACGCCCCGGAAGACACCCGCGTGCGGTCAGTCTGGTATGCCGTCGAGGCCGAAAACATTGAACCGAACTTCAAGATTGACGAGGTCACCTACACAGTGCCGCAGTCGGGCAATGTAATGGTGACTTTCAACTTGAGCAATGACTTGCTGTGGCCGCGCGGGCGCTACAAGGTGGAGATTTACCTGAACGATGGAACCGAGCCGGCCCGCACGCTGACCTTTGAAGTGCAGTGAGCCTCCGTTGTAATAAGAAGAGGCAGGCGCGGAGCCCATCTCCGCGCCTCTCTTTTTACGCAAGGCACACGGAAACAGCGCAGCTTTTTGACTTTTGTCCGCTTTCGGCCAAACTTCCTGCGTGTCGCTAAAATCCGAAGAGCGTGGACGTATGGACTGGCTTTCGCTCATCATCGCAGCTATCCTCGGCGTCATTATTGGATCGATCTGCGCTGCCTTGCCCTATCGCCGACGAAACGAGGCGTTTCATCGCCGCATCCGCAATCTGTATCTGGAAGCACAACATCTGGAAAGCGCGTTGAAGCAGGCGCACAACCAGACCAATGCGCTGCAAGCCACTCTGCGTGCTGCCCAGGCTGCTAAAGGGATGCTGGAGGTAGACCTCGGCCAGTTGAGCCGCGAGCGCGATTTACTCATGGCTGCCCTGCTTGAGCGCACAGCACGACTAGAGCAAGCGCAGGCGATTTGCCGGTCTATTCCACCTTCCGCTGAGCTGACAGCCGCACAGGCACGCTTGGCTGCGCTGGCCCAGACAAACGCCGCACTGGCAACACAACTAACCGAAGTGCGTCAGCAACTCGAGGCTACCCGAGCCGCGGCCAGCCAGCCCGTGGACATCCGCCAACATATTCAGGGACGCAAAGAGGCGCTTATCCGCGCAGCAACCGAAGCCGGCCGCGCCGTCCATTACACGGAATGCCCGCAGGCGCTCTCGGCGACCAAGGGCATCGGCGGCACGTTCGAGAAGCGGCTCTACGAAGCCGGCGTCGGCACATTCTGGGAGCTGGCCAACCTCGCTGACGAAGACTTTCGCCTGATCCTCGCGTTGGATGATCGGTTGCCAATGCGGGCCAACTTCCAGACTATCCGAGAAGACGCGCGCCGCCTGGCCGTGGAGACCGACTCCGTAGACCGCTTCTGGCAAGGTCCGATGCCGGATGACTTCGAGCCATTGGAAGGGATTGGCGAGACCTTCAAGCGCCGTCTATACGCCGCCGGCATCTGCACGTTCGAAGCACTGGCCAACGCCACTATCGAACAGTTGACGGCCATTTGCCCGCCCAGCCGGCTGCGCACCCCCAACTACGCAGATTGGATCGCTCAGGCCCGCATCCTGGCCCAGCAAAAATGCGCAGAGACAGCCTGAGCGGTAGCCGCTGCGCGCCCCCATATAATTAGAACATCTGTGCGATGAGATCGTACTCCAGCAAAACCAGTCGCGGGGGATCTGCGCCTCGCAAGGCTAACGATCCGCTGCTCCCTCAGATTAGCTTGGACACCTGGCTGGACATCCTGGGCGCGGTGCTGCTGGGGCTGGCTGCGCTCACGCTATTCGGTTTGCTCTCCACGCAGCGCAGCCCGCTGGTTGGTGGGTGGGTGGCGTTCACGAATCGCCTGTTCGGCTGGGGGGTTTACCTCGCACCACTGGTGCTGGGCGTGGTCGGCCTATACCTGCTGATACGGCGCTTCGGCGATCGCTTCCCGCGCCTGCGACCGACGCGCATCAGCGGGGCTGTGCTGGCTTACTTCAGTGCGCTGGCCATCACCCACGGCCTGGTCATGCTGATCACAAATGAAGAGGGTGGCGCACTGGCTGCTGACGGGCGCGCCGGCGGCGAGGTGGGCTGGGCGATCCTGACGCTGCTGATCGGGCTGCTGGGGAACGCAGGCGCCGGCTTGGTGCTGCTGCCAGCGGCAGCCGCCGGGGTGATGCTCGCGTTGGGCGTGAGCACGGATCAGCTACTCCAAGCGCTGCAGCGCCTGCGGACGATAAACGCGCCAACGGGTAGCGCGCCCGGCGACACCATCGTTGAGCCGAAGCGCGGCGGGCTGATCATCCGCGGTCTAAAACCCCGCCGGCCGACGCGCCGGCCAGCCGATGGCCCGATGCCGGTGAGCGAGGCAATTCCAGCCGCCAGCGCGCCGATGCCGACAGCCAGCGATCAGCCAACCATCACCCAGCCGACGCGCAACCGCAGCAGCGCGCTGCCCCCACCGCGGATCATCGGCGGCTCGCCGGACAACCCAAAAAAGAGTTCATCGTCAACACAAGCCAAACCGACCCCGGTCACAACCAACCCAGCAACGCCGGCATCGGCGATGGCCGGCATCAGCTCCATCTACCAACGCGCCAAGGCCTGGCAACTGCCTCGCATTGAGGCGTTGCTGACGCCCGGAAGCGACGCAACCGCCAAGGAGAGCGAAATCCGCCAACGCGCGGCGCTGATCGAGCAAACCCTGTTGGCCTTTGGCGTGCCCGGCCGCGTTGTTGAGGTCAACCGCGGGCCGACCATTACCCAGTTCGGGATCGAGCCGGGCTTCAACGAGACCAAAGGCGGCAAGCAGACCAAGGTTAAGGTCAGCCGGATCGCTGCGCTGGCCGACGACTTGGCCTTGGCGCTGGCAGTGCCGCGCGTGCGGATCGAAGCGCCCATTCCTGGTCGCGCGCTGGTGGGCATCGAGGTGCCTAACAGCGAGGCATCGCTGGTGGCGCTGCGCGACGTGATGGAGAGCGAAGAGTTCGAGTCGCTGCGGCGCAAAACCCGCCTGGCGCTGGCGCTCGGCCAAGATGTGAGCGGCCGGCCTGTCGTGGCCGACCTGACCAGCATGCCCCATCTGCTGATCGCCGGCACCACCGGCTCCGGCAAGAGCGTGTGCGTCAACGCCATCCTCTGCGCCTTGCTGTGCACAAACAGCCCGGACGACCTGCGCCTGCTTTTGATAGACCCCAAGCGAGTGGAGCTGATCGGCTACAACGGCATCCCCCACCTGATCGCGCCAGTAGTGGTGGAGCTGGACAAAGCCACGCAAGCCTTGCAATGGGTGACGCGCGAGATGGACGGGCGTTATCGCCTCTTCGCTCGCTACGGCGCGCGCAACATCAGCGAGTTCAACGCCAAAGTAGAAGGCAACGTTGCGGACGAGTTACAAAAGCTGCCCTACATCGTGGTCGTGATCGATGAGCTGGCTGACCTGATGATGACCGCGCCTGACGAGACCGAGAAGGTGATCTGCCGGCTGGCGCAAATGGCGCGCGCCACCGGCATCCACCTCATCCTGGCCACGCAACGGCCCAGCGTGGATGTGGTTACGGGGCTGATCAAGGCCAACTTCCCAGCTCGGATCGCCTTTACTGTGGCCACCAGCGTGGATTCGCGCGTGATCTTGGATAGCCCTGGCGCAGAGAAACTGCTCGGGCGCGGCGACATGCTCTTCGTCACGCCCGATCAGCCGCTGCCTACCCGTGCCCAGGGGTGCTACCTGAGCGGGAGCGAGATCGAGCGCGTGGTGCGCCACTGGCGCGCACAACTGGGCGAGCAACCAGCGAACCCAGAGCGCAGCAGCGGTCAAGCCAAGGCGGAAGACGCGCTTGAGGCAGAAGCCGGCTGGTCTGCGCTGCCCACTTCAGGGCTGTTCAGCGGGCCGCCCACCTGGGAGGAGGCCAGGGCGATCAGCCAAGCTGCCAACGACGACAACCGCGAAGACAAGCTTTTCAACGACGCAGTGGCTACTGTCCGCATGCACGGCAAAGCATCCATCTCGCTGCTCCAGCGCCGCCTGCGCATCGGTTATACGCGGGCTGCCCGCCTGATCGAGGAGATGGAGGAGCGCGGGATCGTCGGTCCAGCCCTGCCCGGCCAGCAATACCGCGAAGTGCTCAGCGCGCCGCTCGGCAAAGAGCAGGACGACGCCTAATTAAGGCGCCGCTCCGATGGAGCACTCAGCCACACCATCCGTTGTTTCCTGGTGGCGGGTATCCCGCGCTCGCGTCGTCCAAGACCAGCACCCAGTCCGGTCCAAAGTCGGGCGCAGTAAAGGCGCACAGCTCACCATTTGGGACATAGCCAGCGTGGCGTGCGGCGCCCGTGCGTGGGTCATACCAGGACACCCTGAGCAAGTCAGCGCGCAGCGCGCGCAAGTCCAGGGTCACCGTCTGGCTAGTAGGGAAGTAGACAAAGGCGTAGCTGCCTTCGGCGTCGCGCGTCGCGCGGACGTGGTGTCCCCCCGTCTGCTCGCGCTCGGTGCGCAGTATCAGCGACTGATCGGGGACGCGCGAGAGGAACGGCCGGCTCTCAATCAACCACCTGGCATGCTGCACTTGCCCGCTGCCGGGAAAGTGCAATGCCTCCTGCCAGGTATGGCGGCAGAAACTCCTGGGAATCCTGCCCGGCACAAAGAACTGCCAGATCGGATGGCAGCCATAAGTGTGCCCATGCGCGCCAGCGAACAGCGCCCAGTATAAGCCCTTGCGCACATCGTAGGCATCCATATAACCGTTCTCGATGTTGAACGCCGAGGGGTGATCTTCGTAGGCCGGCTCGCCGTCCATACATGGCTTGGGCGGATCGAGGGCGTAATCATGGGCGATGAACTCCCAGTTTGGCGTGTTGCGGGCGTGCCCGCTCTGGCACATGTTGAAGTCCAGCCAATCAGTGCTGTGCCAGTCGCCGGAAGAAGATCGCCCACCGACAGGATGGAAGGTGATGAGATGCCGCCCTCCGTCGCCGGCTCGCAGCCCAGCCGCCATGGCATTCAGGATGTCGCGGTGTTGCTGCGTCTCCACTGGCCGGTCGCCGCCCAAGATCCAGATAACTGGCTTATCTCTATAGCGACGGCCGAGGAATGCGCCGTAGCAATGCGCGTTCTCCGGCGTAAATACCTCCGGACCAACGCCCCAACGGATGTTCCATTTGTCCCCCCATGTAGGCAGCATGCCACACCACATCCCCAGTGCTGAAATGGCATTGACGATGAAGTCCACGTGCTCAAAGTACGCCTCGTTCGGCTGGGTCGGGTCGTTATCCACCAGCGGCCGGTGGCCGTAGGAATTAGGGGTGTTTAGGCCGTCTTCTTCGGCCAGCACCACGGTTTGAATCACACTAAAGCCCTTTGCTGCGCGGTCGCGCAGGAACCATTCGGCTTCGCCGCGCGTCAGGCGGTGGAAGAGCTCCCATGCTGTATCGCCCAGGTAGAGGAATGGACTACCATCTTCGCGCACCAGAAAGCGACGGTTCGCGCTGACGCTCAGGATGCTCACGGCGTTCCTCGGCGCACAACCTAGAGCACGACCCGCCAGCCATCATCGCCGGCCACGTTGACGCGATAGCCCATCGCATCGCGCTCAACGCGAATGTCGAAGCAGGCCTCGCCAACCCGCAGACGCTTGACCTCAGCCCAGGACCACGCCGCCGGCAGGCGCGGGCGGATAAACAGCGTATGTTCGGCAGCGCGCGGCTGAATGCCCAGAAAACATTCCACGACCGGCGCGACCAAGCCAACGTTTGACCAGAGCTGTAAGAAGCACCAGGCATCGGGCAGTGCTTCGCTCACCGCGCCAGGCGTGCGATAGCCGAATGCGCGGACAAGCTTGGCGATGACGCTCAGCGCCTCGTCGGCGTGGCCATAGCGCGCTGCGCTCAGCGCCAGCAAGCCAGTGTTGATGCTCATGACGTCGTGCCGCTCCGGGTGCAGGTACATGCCCCAGGCGTTGCTGAACTCCGCGCTTTGCAAGCGAGCCAGCACCCGCGCTGCTTGTTCAGGCGTGGCGATGCCTGTTTCGAGCGGGCAGAGCACCACCCAATGGCGCAACAGCCAGGGCAGATCAACATCGCGGCGCGCCCTCGCGTGACGCGCAAACCCAGGGGCAAACAGCCGGCGCGCAGCTTCCACAGCCCGCTGCTGATCCAACGATAGCCAGTCCTGCTCCGCAATGCAGCGCTCGAGATCACCCAGCACGCGCTCCACCTCGTCGAGGCTGGCCCGCACATCAGCGAACAAGCCCTCGTCTTCCAGCCACCACTCCCGACGAATTTGCTGGCTCAGTCTGGCCGATTTCTCTGCCAGCACATCAGCCAGCGATAGATCGCCCACTGCGCGCGCCATATCTGCCAGCCGGCCCAGAGCCTCGCTGGTATAGGCTGCCACGTCGATTGCTTCGAAGCCAGCGTGCATCTCCACCGTCTCCACTACGCTGCGCCCAGAGGGACAGAGGTCGCCATCTGGATCGTGCTGACCCAAGGCGTAATCAAGCAGGCTGGTCTTGCAGAACGGGTACATCTCGGCCAGGAACGCATCGTCGCCGCTCCATAGCCAGTACTGATGCACAGCGCGGGTGAAGATCGGCACTTCCACCATATTGCCCTTATTGAAGACGACGCCGGTGGAGCTAAGCTCGTGAATCACGCGGCCTGGCTCATCAGCATTGTGTCGTTCGCTCTGGGTCTTCAAGAAGCGCAGCGCATCGCGCACAAGCTCGAACTGGCCGCTTTGGAGCATCGGCAGCGCAGCATAGCCCACGTCTATGCTGAACCACCATGGATACTCCGGCAGGCCGGCGCCCAGGCCGCGCCCAACGCCCGGCACATCGCGCACAAACATTTGGTTGATCAGCTTGGACCAGGCAATGGCCTGGTTGAGCGGATCATCCGGCGTTGTGATTTGGCTGACCTCGAGGATGGCCTGACATTGTGCCTGCTTGGAGGCCAACAGGGCTGTGTGTCGTTCGAGTAGGCGCGCCGGTGCACCTGCTGGGTCTGCAAGGGCTGAGGCCGAGCCAACGATGGCAAAGCGAATCGTCCACTCGGACGCCTGCGCATCCAGGCGCACCGCGTAGGTCAAGTGGGCCGTTGCGCCCTGCCCCTGCGTGGCTGCGATTGCCCATGAATCGTCGGCGGTCGCGGTCAGCGGCGCGACGTCTGTGCCGACGGCGCACAGCCAAGGATTCTCCTCGTCGGTGAAGAGACAACACCCCCTGGCTAGATCAACAGCGGCGCGGTCGCGGCCATCGCGCAGGCCGGCCTGCTCACCCAGCCAGGCTGGGCGCAGATCGGATCGAAACAGCGCGTGGAATACGCCCTCAAACGGTTGACCAGCGCGCAAGGTCAGCGTGACGATCATCCCCTCTATCGCATCGGGCACGAAGTCGCGCCGCGTCACGCGAAGCGGCCCGACGCAATACTCGAACTCCACGTGGGTCGGATGAACACCACAACGCTCAGCTTGGGTCAGCCACGTCGGTTCTGCCGAGCGCGCATCGCTCACCCCAAACCAGAATCCATCGAGCAGCTTGATCGGATGCGCCCACACACCCCACATCTCGCCGGGGACGTGGCCATCGGGTGGATCAGTGAAGAGGCCGTGCTGAGAGCAAATGGAATACAAACGGTCACCACAGACAGCAACAGGGTCATCCAGGCGATGCAACTTGACCTGCGCGTTGATGGACATCGTCACTGCGAACCGAGCAGCTCCATGATAAACGGAAGGCTGCCGTTGCAGGCTAGCGCGACCAGGATCAGGCGTAGTGACTTGCCAGCGGCCGTTGCGAGCCAGAAGACCAGCGGGGGCATCTTGAGCACGCCGGCGATAAGTCCCCCTACATCGAACAATGGGTTAGGGATGAGCGCCAGGACAAAGATGAAGATCGGCCCCAGACGGCGCATCAGAAAGCGCAGCCGACGATAGACCCTGCCCTGCGGCAATATCGCGGTGCCGCCATAGCCGGCCATGTAGCCAGTCATTTCGCCCACCGCTGAACCAACGCCGGCCACCAGGCCGGTGGAGATCGCACCGTAGATCGGCGCTGCTGCGCAAGCCACCACGAAAGCCGGCGCTGGGATGATCACCGTGGCATTGCCCAGCGCGCTCAGGAAGAACAAGCCCAGCAACCCGATCCGACCCAGCGCAGCGATGTCGTCTCGAAAGTACGTCGTTAGCACGATCACCGCCGCGCTGATCGCTATGGCCAGGATAAGCGTAAAGATGAGCCTGCCTCGGTGAGCAGGAGGGGCGGCCCTTGGCGCGGTTTTGTCCGGTTCAGCCGGGCCAACAATCATCTTAAACGTCGCGCGGATTTGTGCCCACATCGTCATGACTACCCACCGCTCATGGCAGGCACGAAATGTATCTCCGCGTCGTCGTTCACCAGGTGGCGCAGTCCCTGCCGGCTCACCTCGCCGTCCACAACCAGCATCAAGTTCGGGCGCAGCCGTTCCTGACCAGGTTCCATCAGCCGGCTTGCGATCCCGGGATAGCACCGATCCAAAGACGCGATCACCTCGCCCACGGTCGTCCCTTCGGCCTGTATCTCAGCCCGACCTCCCGTATAACGGCGCAACAATGCGGGAATCCAGACCTTGGCCATCTCCAAGCACAATGCTACTTCGATTTTTTAATCCGCTGTGATCGCAGATGCGCAGGGAGAAGCTCTTTGGGGATAAAGTCTATCGAGGCGCTAGACGACAGCACAGTGAAGTTCACGCTGTGCAGTGCCGATCCTGCTTTCCTCTACAAAATCGCAGACGATTCCTTTGCTATTCTGGATGCTGACTACCTGAACGAAACCGGTGGCGATAGCAACAAGATCAGCGAGAATCCCGTCGGCACAGGGCCATACAAGCTGAAAGAGTGGAGTTCATCCTTGCTTCGCGTGCGCTGGGCGCATCGTCGGCGCGCATTCTCTTCGTCCGCATCCTGCCGAACGCTCTGACGCCTGTCATCGTAGTCGGCACGCTAGGCATTGCCACGGCTATCCTCGATGCTGCCGGCCTCTCCTTCCTGGGACTGGGCGCTCAACCGCCAACGCCCGAATGGGGACTGATGCTTGGCGAGGAGCGTAACAGCGTCTTCAATGCACCCCACCTGGTCTTCTTCCCTGGCATTGCGATTGTGCTCACAGTGCTGGGATTCAACCTACTAGGGGACGGGCTGCGCGATGCGCTCGACCCGCGCCGAAAAGCTTAGCATAGCGTTCCCGCATTAGCTCAGGCCGCCGCACGCATTATTCAGCAATGCGCCAGGTCGTGCCCTGTGGGCCATCCTCGAGAATGATGCCCAGCGCGCTTAACCGCGCACGGATCGCGTCAGCGCGTGCATAGTCCTTGGCCTTGCGCGCCTCATTACGCATCGCGATCAGCATCTCGATCAGCGCTTGTTCGCGCTCGGCGCTGGCGTGATCGTGCTGTGCCAGCTCCTGACCAACTACGCCGAGCACCTGACCGCCCAGCTCATTGTAGATAGCATCAGCCTGCTCCAGCACCTGGCGCGAAGCAATGCCGCTGCTAATTGCGTTGTTGATCTCTTTGCCCATCTCAAAGAGCGCAGAGAGAGCCAGTGGCGTATTAAAGTCGTCGTTCATCGCGCTGGTGAACAACATGCGGGTTTGGTCGAGCAGGTCCATCAGCCGGCCCTGGGTCGCCTGGTCAGCATCCTGCGGCGCATGTTTCAGCGCTTCCCGAATACGACGGACCGTCGTCTGAAGCCGCTCTACCCCCTTGCTCGCTGCCGACAGCGACTCAGCGCTGTAATCAGCGGGGTTGCTGTATTTACCCGTCAGGATGAAATAGCGCAACGCCTCTGGCCGATAGCTCTTCAGCGCCTGCTTGATGGTCACGAAGTTGCCCAGCGACTTGCTCATCTTTACACCGTCAACCAGGAGCGAGCCAGTGAGCACCCAGTAGTTGGCGAAGGTCACGCCGTGCGCGCACTCACTCTGCGCGATCTCCGCCTCGTTGTGTGGAAAGATATTGTCTATGCCGCCGCCGTGGATATCGAATGGCTGCCCCAAGTATTTTGTGCTCATCGCTGAGCATTCGATGTGCCAGCCCGGATAGCCCCGCCCCCAAGGTGATGGCCATTGCAACAGATGGTTCGGCGGCGCCTTGATCCACAGCGCGAAATCCATCGGATGGCGCTTCTCATCCCGCACTGCCACGCGCTTGCCGGCTTCCATCTCCTCTATCCGCCGGCCGCTGAGCTTGCCATACTCAGGGAATGATTCGACGCTGAAATAGACCGAACCATTCACTTCGTAGGCATAACCCTTCTCAATCAGCGTTTGGATCATCTCGATCTGCTCTGGGATGTGCGCGCTGGCCCTCGGCGAAATATCGGGCCGCTGCACCCCCAGCGCATCCATGTCTTCAAAGTACGCGCGCATGTAGCGCTCAACCAGCTCCATCGGCTCAACCCGCTCGCGCCGCGCGCCTTTCAGGATGCGATCTTCGCCATCGTCCAACAAGTGGCCCACGTCGGTGATATTCTGGACGTAGCGCACCTTGTAGCCGCTATAACGCAACCAGCGCACAATCACGTCGAAGGCCACATACGTCTTGGCGTGGCCCAAGTGGGCGTAGTCGTAGACCGTCGGACCGCAGACATACATGAAGACATGGCCTTCCAGGACGGGTTTAAAGGGTTCTTTCTCGCGTTTTAGCACGTTGTAGATAACGAGGCTCATAGGTCAGCAATGTTAGCGTTCACGCCGGCTCGCGCTGGCTGACGCTCGGCCGCGCGAAAATCATCCGCCCCGCCGCGGTCTGCAGCACTTTGGTTACGCACACCTCTATTGAGCGGTCCAGGTGGGGCAGCCCATCCTCCACCACAACCATCGTGCCATCATCGAGATACGCCACCCCCTGCCCCGCCTCACGACCAGGCTGGATGATGTGGATATGCAGAGATTCCCCTGGCAGCACCAGCGTCTTCACCGCGTTAGCCAGCTCGTTGATGTTCAACACGGTGACGCCCTGCAACGAGGCCACCTTGTTCAGGTTGTAGTCGTTGGTCACGATCGGGCATCCCCATTGCTTCGCCAGCAGGATGAGCTTCTCATCCACGCGCTGGGCCTCAGACGGGTCATCGTCGGCGATGCGCACCGGCCAGGGAGATTCCTTTTGCAGGCGCCTGAGCACCTCTAGCCCGCGCCGGCCGCGCGCCCGGCGAATTGCATCCGGCGAATCGGCCACAAACTGCAGCTCATTCAGCACAAAGCGCGGCACGATCAGCTCGCCGCGCAAAAAGCCAGTGTTGGTCACGTCAGCGATCCGACCATCAATGATCGCGCTGGTATCCAGCAACATTGGCTCGCGAGCCGGCTGAGGAGTCTCGCGATCGGGCAACTTGATGTTGAGAACATGAAACACCTCACGGTAGCGCAGACTCATTACGCCCAGCCCCAGAGTGCCAAAGCCCACAGCGACGAGGAACGGCAACACTGGGCCGAACGGCTCCGGCAAGCGAGCTAGCGGAAAGGCCAGCAGCGCTGCCAACAATAAGCCAGCGCTCAAGCCGATGAACCCCGCGATGATCTGCGACGCACTCAGGCTGACGATGCGGTGATACAACTCCATGAGCGGATGGCCGAAGAGCGCTGGGAAGAGCAGCGCCCCCAGCAACGCCAGCGCGCTCATCGCGCCAACGTGGGCGACGACGTAATCATTCAAGGGCGGCGGCAGGTATGCGCTGATCAAGTCGCCAAGCGACCAGCCGATCAGGCCAAACACCACTGCGCCGCATACGCGCAGGCCAAACAGGATGGAAGATTCCGTCCTCACAGCCACAATCAAGAGGTGATAAGCAAACGCCCTTAAGATGATGATACTAGCATACAAGTAGTAGAATCTCAGTATGCCCGGCCGCTCAATCGATCTCAACCCTGTCTCCCGCATCACCGTCGGCGCGATCGGCAAACCAGGGCAGCGCACGTTCTACATCCAGGCGCGCAAGGGCGCCGAGTTGGTCACGCTGGTCTGCGAGAAGGAGCAGGTCCAGGCGCTGTGCATAGCCCTGGAACAGTGGCTAGAGGAACTCAGGGTCAAATACCCAAAGGGCGCTAAGTTCTCTCCGCTGGAAATTGACATGGAGCTGGAACAGCCGCTGGCGCCACTCTTTCGCGTCGGGCAGATGGGCCTGGGATACGACGAGAAAAACGACCTCACCGTGATCGTCTTGACCGAGCTGTTGCCGGAGGACGTTAACCCCGACGACGCAGCTTCGGTGCGCTTGTTTTGTTCGCGCGCGCAAATCGAGGCGTTCAGCCGCCAAGGCAAGGAGGTCGTTGCCAGGGGCCGCCCGGTATGTCCGCTCTGCGGCAAACCCATGGATCCAAACGGCGAGGTGCAAGGCTTCTGCCCGCGGCGCAACGGGCACAGCGACGAGATCGTGTTTGCCTGAAGAATCAAAGCTATGAGGGGGCGAAAGATGGCGAGTGACGAACTGCCTACACCGCAGGTGCTACGCATCCTGCGCGACGGGGAGATGCAATCGCTAGGCTTGATGCCCTGGGGCTCGAACTACACCTTCCTGGTCCAAGTCACTGACTGCATAAAAGACGAGCTGGAGCCTTTCAGCCTGCTCGCTGTGTATAAGCCACGGCGCGGCGAGGCTCCGCTGTGGGACTTTCCCACAGGCACGCTTTGCCTGCGCGAATTTGCCGCTTATCTGGTCAGCGAAGCGCTGCGTTGGCACTTGGTGCCGCCCACCGTGCTGCGCAACGGCCCACACGGGTTCGGTTCTGTGCAGTTGTTCATCGAAAGCGACGCCGATCAGCACTTCTTCAACTTCCGCGACGATGCCTCGTGCTGCGAACAGCTCCAACGCATGGCGCTCTTCGACTTGATCACGAACAACGCCGACCGAAAAAGCGGCCATTGCCTGCGCGATAAGCGCGGTCGCGTCTGGGCCATTGACCACGGCATTACGTTCAACGCAGATTACAAACTGCGCACAGTGATCTGGGACTTTGCCGGCCAGCCCATCCAGCCAGCGATGCTGGCGGACCTGCGCCAACTGCGCGCACAGGTCGAACCAGGGCAACCGCTCGGCGACGCCCTGCGCAAGCTGCTGGACGAGGCGGAAGTCCAAGCGTTCATCAAACGCCTGGAGGGCCTGATCAGGCTTAAGCACTTCCCGAACCCCAACCGCTACGACCGCCACATTCCATGGCCGCCGGTCTAATCGTTGCTGTCTGCGCGCACTCACCTGCATGACCGCCCGACCAGCGCAGCGCGATAGCTTCGACGCTGCTGTTGCGTACCTTCACGCGCTCGATCAACGAAACCCGCATCAACACACCCATGCCTACGCCTTCGGCAACGGCATCGCCCGCGCTCGACATCTGCTATCTCGGCTGGGCGACGCGCCGCGCGTGACGCGCCGCTGCGTCTTGATCGCCGGCTCAAAGGGCAAAGGCAGCACCGCCGCCATGCTGGCCGCTATGCTCAGCGCGTCCGGCTACCGTGTGGGCCTCTTCACCGGCCCACACCTGTATAGCCCGCTTGAGCGCTTTGCGATCGGCTGCAGCGCTCGGCTGGAGACCATGAGCGAGGCGCAGTTCATCGCGTTTGCAGAGCGCATCGCAGCCATCATCGCCACGTGGGATCGTCCTGAGATCGGGCTGCCCACGCGCTTCGAGGCGTTCACGGCGATGGCTTATCGCTGGTTCGAGGAACAACGCGTGGACCTGGCGGTGATGGAAATTGGCATCGGCGGCCGGCATGACGCAGTGAACCTGGCCGAGCCGCTCCTGTCGGTGATCACCAATATCAGCCTAGAGCACACGCAAATCCTGGGACATACGCTGGCAGAAATCGCATGGGCTAAAGCTGGCATCTTGCGCGCTCGGGGCAGCGCCGTGATCGCACCGCAAACAGACGAGGCCAGGCGGGTCCTCCTCGCCGAAGCCAACCGACTGGGCATGACGGAGAGGCTCTATTTCGTAGAGGACTACTGCACCGCAACACTCAGCCGGGTTCAGGTAGCCGCCGCCGGATTGAGCGGGCAGTGGGTCCGCATTCATCCTCGGCCCAGCGCCCTGCTCGCTCAGATCATAGGGACGTGTGACGAGCTGTTTTGTCCCTTGCTGGGCATCTGGCAGGTCGAGAACCTGGCCACAGCCTTGACCGCGCTCAGCGTCCTGCATGACCAGGGCCTCACGATCCACGCCGCCGCCCTCCGCGCAGGCCTGGCCGGCCTGCGCTGGCCGGCGCGGTTCGAGATCTTGCGCAGCGCGCCGCTGGTGATCGCCGATGGCGCGCACACACCACATGCGATGGCTCAGTTGCGCGATTCACTGCGCGCATACTTTCCCAGCCGGCCAATCCACTTTGTGTTGGGCGTCCTGCGCGATAAAGACGCGCAGGGCATCCTGGAGGCCATCGCCGACGACGCTGCCAGGATCATCTTCACTGAACCGCCCACCGACCGCGCCCTGCCTGCCGCTCAGCTCCTGAAGATTTGGCAGATGCATCGGCACGACGCGGCACAGGCCATCGTGATCAGCGATCCAGCCCTGGCACTGCAGCGCGCCCTGGACGATGTGGGAGCGAGTGATATCATCTGCGTCGCTGGCTCGCTGCACCTAGCAGCCGGCGCTGTCAGGCAGCTAACACCACAGCCCAAGTCGTGATGCGTCCTAGGTCCTCATCGTCACGGCGTCGAGCGGGCGCGAATTGGCCCGTTATTTTGGTCATCGCTATCGCGGCGCTCATCCTGCCAACTGCCAGCCTGGTAGCGTTGAACATCGTCCTCCGCAACTTTGACGCTACAGCCAATCGGGGCGATGCGCCCCTGACTGCGCTCTCCTTGCCGGCCATCGGCGCCTGGCGAGGAGAGGAGCGAATCAACGTGCTGCTGATAGGGATAGATCAGCGGCCGGGCGAAGCGCCGGCAACCGCGCGATCTGATGCGCTCATGTTGCTCACGCTCGACCCAGTCGCTCGCACAGCCGGCCTGCTCAGCATCCCGCGCGATCTCTATGTGCCGCTGCCAGGTCGCGGCCAAGACCGCATTAACACCGCCCATGCGCATGGCGGACCGACCTACGTTATGCAGACGGTGGAATACAACCTGGGCGTACCGGTGCGCTACTACGTCCGCCTGAACTTTGCGTCGGCTGCCCGGCTGATTGACCTAGCTGGCGGCGTGGAGATTTACAACGAGCGCGATATTGACGACCCAGACTTCCCGGACGAGGCGTATGGCTATGACCCATTTAAGCTGCCCGCCGGCTGGCACCGGCTGGACGGGCGATCTGCGCTAAAGTATGTGCGCACCCGGCACGGTGGCAGTGACTTCGACCGCCTCCGCCGACAGCAACAGGTCGTCACGGCCCTGCGCGAGGCGCTGCGCAACAACAGCGCGCTAAGCGCGTTGCTTCCGCAGCTCCCCCAACTACTCCAGAGCCTGGGCAATGCCATCGAAACGAACCTGAGTACTATCGAGATCGCGCAACTCGCGCTGCTGGCCAGAGAGATTCCTGACGAGCGCATCGCGCGCGTCGTGATCGACGAAACCGCAGCTCGGTCGTGGACAACGCCACAAGGCGGCAGCGTGCTCATCCCCATCCGCGAGCGCGTGCGCGACCTGCGCGCGCAGTTCTACAACCCCCAGCCGAAGGCGCCCAGCGCGCCGCTGCGGGTGATTATCCAAAACGGCACCCTGCGCACAGGCCTGGCCGCCGGCACAAAGGCATACCTCGAGCAGCGCGGCATCGTCGTGCTCAGCATCGGCGACGCGCCGCAGCGCCACGCCCGCTCGGTCATCGTGGACTACAAAGGGCAACCTGAACAAACCAAGCTGCTGGCCGCTGAGCTTGGTCTACCCCTCACCAGCATCGCCGTAGCGCTGGATCCAACCAGCGCATCCGATGCACTCATTATCTTGGGCGACGACTTTCAGCCCCGCTGATCCGGTCAGACTGGCTGGCGAGGATGCGGGTCAGCTTGTGCTCCATCTCGCGCCAGGCGATGTCCGAAAGGCCATACTTATACTGAAGCGCCTCCTCGTCTAGTTCGCCGGATTGATAGTCGCGCAGCGCGCATGTCCAGCGCAACATCTCGAAGGTCAGCGCCTCCAGGCCGGCCAGCGGCGCCACCTTGCGATTAAAGGCATACTCGATGTTGCGACCGGTGCAGTCAAACAGCCGACCGCGCGGCTGATAGCGCTCCAGATGGCGAACCAGCGCCTGGCGACATTCGAGAGAGAAGGACAGCTCGCGCTCCTTGAACTTCAGGTGACGCCTGTCGTATCGAATCCGCACCCAACGAGCGTCGAGGTCGAGGTCATCCCGCGTCAGGCGCAGGCATTCGCTCTTCTTGATGCCGGTCTCCAGCACCAAGTGGATGATCGCCAACGGTCGGGTGTCGCGGCGCCGGCCCTCAGCCACGACCTGCGCTGCCTGTATCACTGCGCGCGCCTGCGCGTCGCTCAGATATTCCGGCAGGGGGTCAACGACTGGTTTATAGGGAATGGGATCAGCGGGATTGACCGCAATGTGCCCGCATTCGTGTAGCCAGCGAAAGAACACCTTGAGCGAGGTCAGCCGCCGTTCGATGGACTTCGGATTATTCGCATTCCTGCGCGTCTCTTCGTGGGCGATGAAGGCGCGTATGTGCGCGCTGGTGAGTGCACGAAGCGCAGGGTTTGGCTTCCCCTCGGCAGTTAGAAAGCGGACGAACAGGTTCACGTCCCCTAGGAAGGCTTTGCGGGTGTTATCGCTCAGCGGCCGACGCCTGAGGTGCTCGGCGAACGCCAACACAGCCTCATCCAAGCGGCTCAGCATCGCCATGGCCGGCAGTTTAGCACAGATGTTCTAGAAGCGCGCATGCAAGGCGAGCGTCGCGCTGGATGTTCGCTACCTGAGCGATTAGACTATCGCCTTGTGCTGTGCGATGAGAACCTGCGGCGCGCCACGCTGGCCTTGCCCTTTTTGCAGCGCGCGCAGGCCGAACTGGTCCGCGATCTCGGTCGCGAGGCAGACACGTTGCGCTTGCCAGCCGGCGCATAGGTCTTCGCAGAAGGCGACGTGTGCCACACCATGGCCATATTGTTGAGCGGAAGCGTGCGCGTGTTCAAGCTGGCCGAGAGCGGGCGCGAGATCACGCTCTATCGCTTTGGATACGGCGAGGGCTGCATCCTGACGGCCAACGCTATCTTGGGTGGTCATCAGTTTCCCGCCATCGCCTCGGTAGAACGCGAAGCCGAGGCGATCGCCATCCCAGCGACAACTTTTCGTCTCTGGGTTAACCGGCACGAAGCCTGGCGACATTACCTGTTCGACTTGCTCTCGCGGCGATTGGCAACCGTGATAGCGATCGTGGAGGAGGTAGCCTTTCGCCGCATGGACGCGCGCATCGCAGACTTCCTGCTGCGCCGGCTCACTCCACAGTCCCCGCTGCTCCAGATCACCCATCAGCAAATCGCTGCCGAGCTTGGCACGTCGCGCGAGGTCGTCAGCCGCATCCTGGAGGACTTCGCCACAGCCGGCTTGATCGAGACCGGCCGTGGGGTGATCCGCCTGCTAGACCACCAGGGGCTTCAGCGTCGGCAGCGCGTTTGGTGACTTTATCACTGACAAATCGCCGTCGTTGCGCTAGCCTTAAGGCAGCCATCTTTAGAAGACGGAGGTAAGAAGCATGCAGAAGAATATGGGCAATCTGGATCGCGGTCTTCGCATCGCGGCTGCGCTCGTCGTCGCTGTCTTGATCATCACGGGCACAGTGAGCGGGGTGCTGGCCATCATCCTAGGCATCGCCGCGGCAGCCTTCTTGCTCACCAGCGTGATTGGCTTCTGCCCACTCTACGCCCCGCTGGGTATCAACACCTGCCAGCGCAAGAACTAAACCAAAGCATAGGCGCAAGCGCAGACAAAGGCCAGGTCAAGCCAACTTGACCTGGCCTTTGTTTCTCTTCCGCGTTTATGATTGCCGTCGAAGAACGATGAAGCTGGCTCCTTCGATCTACACCGCTGACTTCGCCCGGCTGGGTGAGCAAGTGCGACAGGCCGAACACGCTGGCGCGGACTGGTTTCATCTGGACGTCATGGACGGCGCGTTCGTGCCGAACATCACTTTCGGCGCTGCGATCTGCCGTGCCGTGCGCGAGAGCACGCGGCTACCATGCGAGGCGCACCTCATGGTCCAGGCGCCGGAGCGCTTCTTCCAGGATTACAAAGAGGCCGGCATGCAGCGCATCATCGTGCACGCGGAAGCTTGTCCTCACCTCTACTCAACCATTCAGCAACTAAGGGCGCTCAACCTACAGGTGGGGGTAGCCCTCAACCCGCTCACACCCCTCAGCGCTGTAGAGGAGGCTTTGCCGCTGGTTGATCTAGTGTTGATCATGTCGGTTGAGCCGGGTTTTGGTGGCCAGGCTTATATCCCCGCTTCAACCGCGCGCGTTCGACGCATGCGCGCAATGCTGGACGCGCTGGGATCGCCGGCCGAATTGGAGGTGGATGGCGGGATCAACCCAACCACGATCCGCCACGTGCGCGACGCCGGCGCCAGCATCGCAGTCGTTGGGTCGGCCGTCTACTCGCGTCGCCACAGCGTGGCCGAGGGCTTCGCTGCGCTGCGTGCGGCCTTGGTCTAAGTTGCTTCCATCTCCAGCGCCGCGCGCGCAGCCCCCAGCAGGCCGGCTTTGGCGTTCATGATCACGCGCACCGGAATGCGCTCCATTAGGCCGGAGAGCCTGCCTTTGTAACGAAAGGTATTCATGAATGATTCACGCTGTAAAAGGGGCAGGATGCGCGGCGGGATGCCCCCGCCAAGGTAAATACCTCCTGTGGCGATCACCGTCAGCGCCAGGTTGCCGGCCTCAGCCGCTAACACCGAGGTAAAGATATCCATCACCTGCGCGCAGAGCGGATCCGGGGGATTCGCCAGCGCGTTGGCCACGATGATCGGCGTCGGATCCTTGGCCGATGCGAGCTGCTCAGCCACAGCGGGCGACTCCTGGGCATAGGCGCAATCGCGCAAAAAGCGATACACGTTTGGTATGCCGATGCCGGAACACACCCGCTCATAGCTGGCGCGCCCAAATCTGCGCTGTAAGTAGCGCAGCAGATCGCCCTCCAGCTCGTTGCTAGGCGCAAAGTCGTTGTGCCCGCCTTCGGAGGGAAAGGCGTAATACCGACCATTGACCCACAGCAAGAAAGCTTCGCCCAGTCCCGTGCCCGGCGCGATCACCCCCACCGCGCCCCTCGGCGTTGGCTGCACATCGTTGAGGGCGACCAAATCATCGTCGTTCAGCACTGGCACTGCATTGGCGATGGCCTCCAGGTCATTGATCAGGCGCACCCGAGGCAGGCCCAGCGCTGCACGTAGGTGTTGCTCGCTCATTACCCAGGGTAGGTTCGTAATCTGCGCGCTGCCGTTCAGCACCGGGCCGGCCACGCCAAACACCGCCCGCGAGACGGGCATCCCAGTGCTGGCGAGGAAGGCATGCGCCATGGACTCCAGACTGGCATAGTCGGGGCTAGGGAAGGTCGCTTCCGCGATCGGCTCGTGGGCGCCATGGTCGCTGGAGAAGATGGCGAGGATGGTCTTTGTGCCGCCGATATCGCCAGCCAGGATGTTCATCGCGCTCCCCGTTTACACTCGGGCATTATATAGACAGCCTGCCTCATAGGGTGCGTTCACCAATAGGGGCATCTTTCACAAGCTATGCTGCCAGCGAGGGCAAATATAGAGGGTGGGCGACGGCAGTGCCGTCGCCCACCCAAGGTTTTGCCCCTGGCTGTGAATGCACCCCCTCATACCAGGTGTGTTCACAGCGAGAGGTTTCTAACGTGGCAGGGGAGCGTCCACCGATAAGGGCGACCCAGTAGCGCGCCAGCTTAACCGTCCCCCGCGCGCGGAGAGTGAGAAGAGAGCAATACCATCAACCGTGAATGCGACCCGGGGGAAGGGCCGGTAGTGTACGATAATCGGCGGTGCCCGAGAGTTGCTCAGATGACCCAGTCCGAATTTGTAAAGTGGTTGGAGCGTGTGCTCGGCGACACGCCGATCGAAGAGCTGGTCGCGCCGGAGATCCTCGCCCATGTGAATCGCCTGCACCTGGAGGGTGAGGAGCGAGCATGGCAATTCGCCAAGGAGGACGCGCGTGAGATGTTCGAGCTGACCATCCGTGCGCTATGCAAGACGATGTTCGCTGTGGGCTACGATGCCGGCCGCGAGCAAGCGCAGATTGATGCCTGGCTCAGCGGAACCGACAGCGACGATGACGATCGGCCTACACCCTCCGCCGGCCTCCTGCCTCTACCCTAGCCAGCTCGCCAGCGCCCCCAGCATGGCTGATGGCTGCTCCTGATGCGGCAGGTGCCCTGCACCAGCAACGCGGACGAGGCGCGCCCCCGGCTGCAGCGCAGCGCGGACGATGCCATTGCTGATCGGCAAGACGCGATCTTGTTCGCCCCAGATCACCAGCGTCGGCGCAGGCATAGTGGGGATGCGCTGCGCCAGCCAACGGGCCCGGAACATCAGAAACCACGGCAGGCGGATCTGTATGCTCAGCGCAGCCAGCCGCTGCGGCTCGTCCCACACCCGCTCGTTGACGCGGCGGTAGAGAAAGTCGCGATCGGCCTGGGGCAGCGCATCGAGATCAGCATAGTACGGTCGCAGAGAATCGTAGGCTGCTTGGGGCGAGCGGCGCAGGGACTCGAAGTAGCGCCGGTCATAGACCGGCAGCAGCAGATATTGGAGCAAGTTCACCGCCGGTCGTTCCACGATATGGATCGTGCCGCCCACCAAGACCAACCGCGAGACGCGCGCAGGATGAGTGATCGCCAGCGTCTCGGCAATCATCGCCCCCAGCGAGCTGCCCATCAGGTCGGCATACCCCACCTTTAGCGCATCCATGAAGGTGAGCAACGTGCGCACATAAAAGAGCACGTCATAGGGCCGGCGCAGCTTGTCGCTGCGTCCAAAGCCGGGCAGGTCGAGCGCGATCACGCGCCGGGTCTGCGCCAACGGCTCAAAGACATGCCGCCAGGTATCTGCCTCGTCTTGTAAACCGTGGATGAGGATCAGCGTCCGGCCGTGCTGAGCGCCGGCTTCAAAGTAATGACACGTCAGCGTGGGGAGGCCGATGAAGCGAGCATAGGGCGCAAGCCGCGCCGCTGGCGCCATCACGCGCTGCGGCGGTGTGCTCATGTCGGCCTTAGCCACCAACTTTTATAATCACGGCGTTCACGCATAGGATGGCGGACATTCTAGCAACCCCCCTACGGGTGAAAGAGTCAGACGCGCTGGCTTACATCCGCAACTTCTGCATCATCGCCCACGTGGATCACGGCAAGAGCACGCTGGCTGATCGGCTGCTGGAGTTCACCGGCACGCTCAGCAAGCGCGAGATGCAGGCACAGGTGTTGGATTCGATGGACATCGAGCGCGAGAAAGGCGTGACGATCAAAGCCTCCGCTGTGCGCATGACCTACCGCGCCGACGACGGGCAGACCTACGAGATGAACTTGATCGACACCCCTGGCCACGTGGACTTCACCTACGAAGTGAGCCGCGCCCTGAACGCCTGCGAAGGGGCGCTGCTGGTCGTGGACGCCTCGCAAGGAATCGAAGCGCAGACCTTGGCTAACCTCTACCTGGCCTTGGAGGCCAATTTGCACATCATCCCAATCATCAACAAGATTGACCTGCCGCATGCCAGGCCGGACGAGGTGGCCCAGGAGGTGAGCAACCTGCTCGGCGACGACCCGGCCAACATCCTGCGCATCTCGGCCAAAGAGGGCATCGGGATTAAGGACGTGTTGGAACGCATCGTGCGCGAAGTGCCGCCGCCAAAGGGCGACCCGGCTGCTCCGCTCCAAGCGCTGATCTTCGACTCGCACTACGATGCCTACAAGGGCGTCGTCGCTTATGTGCGCATCGTCAACGGACGAGTGACGATGAAGACGCGCTTGCGCATGGCCGCCACCGGCGCCACGTGTGAACCAGCCGAGATCGGCATGTTCTCGCCGCGCATGACGGCCGCGGGAGAGCTGCGCGCCGGCGAAGTGGGCTACGTCGCCACCGGCCTGAAGAGCGTGCGCGAGTGTCGCGTGGGCGACACCATGCTAGACGCTGCGCAGCCGGCTGAGCCGCTGAAGGGCTACCAGCCGGCCAAGCCGATGGTCTTCGCCAGCATCTTTCCCACCTACACCGATGACTACCCACTCCTGCGCGACGCGCTGGAGAAGCTCCAGCTCAACGACGCCTCGCTCACCTTCACCCCCGAGAACAGCGCCGCGCTGGGGTTCGGCTTCCGCATCGGCTTCCTCGGCCTCTTCCACATGGAGATCATCCAGGAGCGCCTAGAGCGCGAATATGACCTCGATGTCGTGGTCACCGCACCCAGCGTGGAATACGAAGCGGTGTTGACCAACGGCCAGGTGATCAAGGTGGATCGGCCAGCCGACATGCCTGACCCTTCGCGCCTGGCCGAGATGCGCGAGCCGTGGATGAAGATCGAGATCTTCACCCCAAAGGAATACATCGGCCCAATCATGGAACTGGTCACGCGCCGGCGCGGGGTGAGCGAGAGCATGGAATACCTCGACGCCAACCGCGTGGTGCTGAAGTACCGCATGCCGCTGGCCGAGATGATCGTGGACTTCTACGACAAGCTCAAGAGCGTCACGCGCGGCTACGCCTCGCTCGATTATCAGTTCGACAGCTACCGCGCCGGCGATCTCGTGAAGCTCGACATCTTGATCAACGGCGACCCGCTCGACAGCCTAGCGATGATTGTGCACCGCGACCAGGCCCATCAGCGCGGCAGCGCGCTGGCCAAGAAGATCAAAGAGGTGATCCCGCGCCAGATGTTCGAGGTGCCAATCCAGGCTGCGGTCGGCGGCAGGATCGTCGCCCGCGAGACCAAACCGGCCTTGCGCAAGGACGTGTTGGCCAAGTGTTACGGGGGCGATGTCACCCGCAAGCGCAAGCTCCTGGAGAAGCAGAAAGAGGGCAAGAAGCGCATGAAGATGTTTGGCAGCGTGGAGATCCCCCAGGAAGCCTTCATGGCCATGCTCAAGCTGGAGGAATGACCGATGCGCAATGGAACTCGCTGAGCTGCGCGCCAAACTCGACCGACTAAACGAGCAGATCGTCAGCCGCCTGAAGGATCGCGCATGGTTCGCGCTCAACCCAGCGGTCTATACACCTGGTGCAATCCCCATCGCTGGCCGCCCGGGCATCTCGTTTATGGAATGGTCGCTGGAAGGGCTGGAGCGCTATCACGCCTCGCTGGGCCGCTTTGAGGTGCCTGACCAGCATCCGCTCCTGCCAGAGCTGGTTGGCCCTTCGCCCGTCCAGCGCAGGCTTGACTTGCCGCGCCTGCCGGCGATCGCTCCACCCCCGCGCGATCAACTCATCCGCTACTACATCGCGATCCTGCCGCGTTTGTGTCGCCCAGGAGATGACCCTCACTACTACGGCGAGACGGCCTACGCCGACGCCGATCTGCTGACGCGCATGAACGAGCGCATCTACCTGGGCGCGTTCGTCGCCCATTCTAAGCTGGCGCGCCGGCCAGAGATCGTCAGGCTGGCTGCCAAGCCCAATGCACTGCGCCTAGCGCTGCGCGACCCACAGCGCGAAGTCAACGTGATCGCCCAAGCATGCGCTGCCGCGCAGCGCTACGAACTGGACGCTGGCCTGATCGCTGAGATTTTCGATTGGATCATCGCCCAAACGCTCGACCTGGAGGTGCGCTTCGTCCAACAGGTCGCCTCATCGGCTGTCGGCCATGATAATGAATGAGATTTCCACCAACGTCTACCAGATCCCTACGCGCTTCGTCAACTTCTACCTGATCGCCGAGCCGGACAGCCTAACCCTTGTGGACACCGGCGTTGCCGAAGACGGTGTGCAGCGCTTTCTGCAAGCTATCGCCCATCTTGGACGCAGGACTAGCGCGCTCACCCGCATTTTGATCACCCATGCCGACCCCGACCACTATGGCAGCGCGGATGAGCTGCGCCGGCTGACCGGCGCGCGCGTGTGCGCCAGCGCGCCAGAGGCCGAGGCGATGGCGCGCGGCACGATGTCCCGGCCGATCCGCGGCAACCCGCTGATGCGCGGATTGTTCAGCCTGCTCGTCCGCCTCTTGATGCCCACCAGGCCAACGCCGGTGGACGAGATTCTGATCCCTGACCAGAGCCTCCCGATCCTGGGCGGCATGCGCGTGATCGCCTCGCCCGGCCATACGCCCGGCCACTTATCGTTTCATGTCCCCGATCTGCGCCTGCTGTTCGTTGGCGATTCGCTCCAAGCTCCGAAGGGCGTGGCAAAGCCTGCGCCGGCACTCGTGAACTGGGACGCGCAGCGCAGCCGCGAGAGCATTTGCGCGCAGGCCAAGCTGGGCGCAGAGATCGTCGCGCCGGGGCACGGCGAGGTGCTGCGCGGGACAGAACACCTGCACAGGCTGTGCGGCTAATCCTCGTCCTCGTCCTTGCTGCTGGCCAGGATCAGCGCCTCGGCCTGAGCACGGTCGCGCCGCGCCCGGATGCTATGAATCAAATAGACCGTCAAACCGCCGAGGACGTAGGCCGAAACCAACAGCAATAGACCGACCGGCGCGCTCACCACCAGCCCGGCCGGCGCATCAGTCGGCGCCTGCGCACCCGGCAGGGTGACGACGGCCGTCGGCACAGGCACGTCGGTCACCGCAAGCGCTGCGTCGGGCGCAGCCGTCGGCGTCGCTTCGTCCGCTGGCGGGGTCTCTGTCGGCAGCAGTGGTGCGTCCGTCGCGGCAGGTGGTTCGGCGGTTGGCGTCGCCGCTGCTGCGTCGGGGGTGGGCGTTGGCAGCGGGATCAGCGTTGCTTCTCCGATATCGGGCGTAGGCGTCGCTGCCTCTGCGCCAGGGGTAGGCGTAGCCGGCGTCGCTTCTCCCACATCGGGCGTAGGCGTCGCGGTCGGGACGGGGGTAAAGGTCGGCGTCGCCGGCTCTGGCGTGGGCGTCGCCCCACCCCCAAGGCGCTGCTCAAGCTGGGCCAGTTGCTGACGGGCCAGCTCGGCCTCCGGCCCTGTCCCTTGTGCGCGCTGCGTCAACCGTTCGCGCAGCACAGCGATCACCTGCTGCGTCAGCGCGTCGCGCGGGTCGCGCGCAAGCGCTGCACTTAGCGCAGCCAAGAGCTTCTCGAAGACGTCGGCCGGCAAGTCGCGCGGGTAGAGGCTGAGCAGAGCCTGGGCAAATTCGGCATGCAAGCGCGCCGAGGCCGGCGCATAGGTCTGAGCGCGCCGATAAGCATCTTCCATCTGCGGGACGAAGTCCACCCCGAGCTGCGGGCCATCACCCTCAACGTAAACAGCACTCAGATAGGCCTGAGCGAGAGCGCGCCAGGCTTGGGCGCTGCGTGGGCGAAGCCGCGTCACGCGGCGCGCGGCCAGGATGCGCTCCCAGACGGTGGGCGAGAGCACAGTGACGAAGAAAGTGTCATCGGCAGCCGGCTCCAGCGCCTCGAAGCGCCAACGCACCCGCCCACCGACGAACGATCCGCCAGGCGAGGAATGCGCGAGCAGGACATTCTCCGCATTGGCCGGATAAGGCAGATCGAGCACGAACTCAACCGATTCAATCGGGCCAGCCCAACCCGCACCAGTGGAAAGCAGATAGCGGAAGCGCCCATAGGGCAGCCGAGCGGCTGACTGAGCAAAGTATTCCGTGGCCAACGGCAGCTCCGCACCCGCTGGGAAGAGCAGCGCAGCGCTGGCCAGCCTGGTCTGCGCGCCATCCGGACGCGGGACGAGGGTGACCATTAGTGGGAGCGGCCGACCGCGCAACGTCAGCACTGCACCCTCTAGCTCAGGGTCACCTTCAGTTTCGGCCAGCAGCAGTTGGATGGTCTGGCTAACAGGAGCGCCGGTCGGGTTGCGCAGGCCAAACGCCGATCGGATGTGTGCAACTGGCGGCAGGTCATTCGACGCCGCCTTGACGCGCAGGACTTCGATGCGCACTTGAGCGCGGGCGAGCTGGATCGGCGTCTCCCCAGCCGGCTGAATCAGGCTGCCAGGCGCTGGCGCTTGGGCGCGCGCCTGACCTGAGCCGGCGATCAACAACGCAGCAATAGCAGCGATGTGCCGCAGTGTGTGCGTGAATTGCATCATGCTGCCCGCTAAGCTTATCTCAAACGCCGAAAAAGTGCAATGCGCAGGAATGCTCCATGTTGGGGTGACTTGGCTTACTGACGTCTCACCGCCGAGGCACAGCGCGCGCGGAGAGACTAGCTGAAGCCTCTCTGCGTCCTCGGCGTCTTCGCGGTGCAGAAAGCAAAATCTCACCGCTGAGACGCGGAGAGCACAGAGAGAACCTGAAGAGCCTCTGCGCCCTCAGCGCCTCTGCGGTTCAAAAGCAAAATCTCACCGCCGAGGCACAGCGCGCGCACAGAGACAAGCTGAAGCCTCTCTGCGCCCTCGGCGCCTCCGCGGTGCACGTTTCTTAGCGCTATTGTCGCGTGCGCAGGATGATCCCGCTGGCGTGTCGCACCTCGCCGATCTCGTGGGTAGTCCCGTCGGTCAGGTTCTGGGCCACCGCCTGGCGGAACTGTTCCGGCACTTGAATCGTGCGCAGGCCAAACTCCTGTTGCGCGATCTGGATGAGCAGGTCAGCCGGCGAATCGCCGCGGTCAATCGCGTAGATGCGCTCCTTAAAGCGCGCCGCGATCGCCCTGGCTGTTGCCTCGTCCAGCTCAAAGCCGCAGATCTCCCTGAGGAAGTAATGAATGATGTTCCAGCCGCTCAGCGGGCCGAGCAGGATCTCCGACTCAGTGACGCCGAATTGGTCAAGCGGGTGTGCTTCGTAGGTGTAGCTGCTGTTGAGCACGCCTTTCTGGTGCACGCCGGCCGCATGGGTGCGGTTGGTCAGGCTGACCGGTTCCTTGGACGGCACCAGCTTGCGCAGCTTGTCGGCCATCATCACGTTGATCGGATACGAGCCACGCAGGTGATAGCCTTCCAGCCGGTCATACTCGCGGTCAATGAAGAGGTTAAAGAGCAGCGCAGTCATGCTGGTGATACCGCTGCGCTCGCCGATCCCCAACAGGGTGGTCTGCAGATATTGCATGCCGGCCTTCACCGCCTCCAGTGCGTTTATCAGGGCGAAGCCGCGGTCGTCGTGAAAGTGCCCCTCCAGCGCGACGTTTGGGTAGCGCTGGCGCAGGGCATGCACGCGGCGAACCACTGTCGCCGGCGTCGCCACACCTACTGTGTCGGGCGTGCCCAGCCGGTCAACGCATTCGACAACCTGGTCGTAGACGCGGAACAGGTCGGCCTCGCGGGTGCGAAAGGCATCTTCGCCGCTGAAGCGCAGGATGAGCTGGGGATGATTGCGGCGCAGGTCCTCAATCAGCGTGCGCGCGCGGCGCGCGATCTCGTCCAGCCCCTGACCGTGGTTGAAGGCGCGCGCCTGCTCTGATGTGCCAATGTACATGTTTAAGCCGTCCGCGCCCGCCTTAATCGCTGCCTCGATATCGGCAGGGTGACAGCGCACGTGGGCGAGCAGAAAGGTGTATCCCTTCTGCGTGATTAGCTCATCGCGCACAGCTTTCACCGTCTCCCAGTCCTCGGCCTCGCGCGCGCTGACGTTTGGCGCGAATAGCTCAATGAACTTGACGCCGTAGAGGATCAGGCTGCGCGTGATCTCTTCCTTGTCGGTGGCCGTGAAGAAGTACTTGTGATGGTCGTGCAATAGCGAAGACTGTTGTCCTTCCCGCAGCGTAGTGTCAATGATCTCAAGGGCGCGGGGGCGATATTGGCGGAAGCAATGCTCAGCGGCCATGATATGCGCAGGCTTTAGTTTAACAGGATAAGCGAGGCGAATAGGTGCGTTCACCAATAGGGGCATCTTCCACAAGCTATGCTGCCAGCAAAGGCAAATCTATAGAGAGTGGGCGACGGCAGTGCCGTCGCCCACCCAAGGTTTTGCTCCTAGCTGTGAACGCACCCAGCGAAATTAGAAGCGCTGAGCCTGGCGGAATACAAGCACCTCGATCCGCGCTGGCATGACTAAGGACGCATGTATGCACCATGCTATCTTGATCTTTGACGCCATCATTGGCGCGCAGATGGATAGCGGCAAGTACAGCTCGCTAGCACTGAGACACACGATGTGCTAGCGCGCGCAGGGCCGCCGTCAGCACGCTCACCCCGCGCACGAACTCATCAACCGCCACGTGCTCGTCCGGCGTGTGATCCAACGCTGAATCGCCCGGCCCATACGCGGCGATCGGGCAGCCCCAAGCCGGCCCAACCACGTTGAAATCCGCCGTGCCGGTCTTGTATTTAAACTTCGGCTGCCCCCCGTAGGCGCGGATGGCGTCCACCAGCGCGCGGACCAGCGGCGTATCCCTAGGCGCGCGCCAGGCCGGCTCGGCCCCACGAAAGCTCAGCGCGACCTCCGGCTGGCCCGCGCCCCAGCGCTCGATCGCAGCCCGAAGCGCCTCCGGCCCGTAGTCGAGCGGCAGCCGGACGCTGATCATGGCCTCGCACCATTCGCGCAGGCCGTCCTCGCCAGACTGAATTCTTCGCAGCGAGGGCAGCAGTTGGTCAAACGCCTTTGGGCGGTCGGCGTTCCAGGCATCGGCCAGCGCGCGGACGTGATGCCATAGCGCCACCACCAGCTCAGCAGCGTTTGGCTTGGGGATGGCTGTGTGGCGCGCCTCGTGCTCAGCGCGGGCGTGGATCAACAGCCGGCCCTTGTAGCCCAGCGTGATCCCGTCGCTGCCGCTCGGTTCGCCGATCAGGCACATCTCTGGCCGATATTGGCCGGCGACGAAGCGCGCACCGCGCGACGTGGCGCATTCCTCCTCCACTGCGCCGATGACAACGATCTGCCAATCCTCCGCGAGGGCAGGCGCTGCTGCCTCGGCGGCCAGGATGAAGGCGCAGAGCGGTCCTTTGGCGTCCACGCTGCCGCGCCCGTAGAGCTTGCCATCTTCGTAGCGCACGGGCACGTCGCCACCCACTGTGTCCATGTGGCCCAGTAGCACGATTTGGCGCGGCCCGCGGCCCACGATGCCAACAGCGTTGCCGGCCTCGTCAATAAACGCATGGGCAAAGCCGCGCCGCGCCATCTCTGCGCAGAGGAACTCAGCCACCGCCCGCTCTTGGCCGCTAGGCGACGGGATGCGCAGGCATTGCTCCAGCAACTCGATCATCGCGTTATTAGCCCGGCCAGCCAAGCGTCCAGGTCAGCCAGCGGACGGTCACGCCCGACTTCGTTGAACAGCTCGTGATAGAAGCCAGGGTATTCGCGCAGCGTCCCGACGCCCTCCGGCAGACGGGTGAAGAAGTCGCGCGCCCCGCGGTTGTCCACGTAGGTATCCTCGCCGGCCAGCAACAGCAATACGGGCAGCCGCAGCGCGCTGGCTTTGGCGCGCGCCTCAGCGCCGGCATCCACGATGAAGCGCGCCAGGCGCAGCGTCAAACGGCTATGTTGGAGCGGGTCGGCGGCCTTCCAGGCTTCCCAGTCCGGGTTGTGCGTAGCTGGCCCGCGCAGGCCGCTGGGCATCGTCGCCGAGGGCATCAGGACGCTGGCCAGCCGGCCGAGGGCGATCACCAGCGGCGATGCGTGCACGCCCAGCGCCGGCGCGGAGAGCGCCAGGCCAGCCAACACCTCCGGATGGCGCACAGCATAGCGCGCCGCGATCGCCCCGCCCATGCTGTGCCCCAGAAGAACTGGCTTCTGGCCGGCTGACTGCGCTGCCTGCGCGATCAGCAGCCCCAGGTCATCGAGGTAGTGATCGTCGTGCTGGATCGCGCCGCGCGGGCCGGCTGAGCGACCGTGCCCGTAATGGTCCAGCGCCCAGACCTGGTAGCCCCGGCCGACCAGCCGACCAGCCACATGCAGGTAGCGCCCGCCATGCTCAAACAGCCCGTGCGCGATCACCACCGCGCCGCGGGCCTGGCCAGCAGGCTGCCAGTGGCGCACGAAGATCGGCTCGCCGATGGACGAAGGCTGCGTCCCCTCCCAGCTCGGCGGGACAGCCTCAGGGAACGGATAGGGGATCATGTCGAGAGCACCTTGGCGACCCTCTCCACCACGAAGTCAATCTGCTCACAGGTGATCACCGCCGGCGGCAGGAAGCGCAGCACGTTCAGGCCAGCCGGCAGGGCCAGCACGCCTTCGGCTTGCAGCGCGCGCAGGTAGGGCGCCACCTTCGTCCGCAGCTCCACGCCGATCAGCAGGCCCAGCCCGCGCACCTCGCGGACGACTGGCGCGTTGATCTGCTCCAGGCGCGCCTTGAAATACCGACCCTTCTCAGCAGCCTGGCGCGGCAGGTCCAGCCGCTGCATCTCTCGGATCGTGGCGATGCCGGCGGCGCAGGCCAGCGGGTTGCCGCCGAAGGTGCTGCCGTGCACGCCGGGAGCCAGGTTCTTGACCGTGTCGCGGATGCCCACCGCGCCCATCGGCACGCCGCCGGCGATCGCCTTGCCCATCGGCATCAAGTCGGGCACAACGCCGCTATGCTCGATCGCGAACCAGCGGCCGGTGCGGGCGAAGCCGGTCTGCACCTCGTCCACGATCAACAGAGCGCCGTGCTGGTCGGCGATCTGGCGCGCAGCGCGCAGGTAATCCGGTGCGCCTGGGTGCACGCCGCCCTCGCCCTGCACCGCCTCCAGCAGGATCGCCGCGGCCTGGTCATCCACCGCGCCGGCTAGGGCCTCGGCGTTGTTGTAGGGCACATGGATGAAGCCCGGCACCAGCGGCTGAAATGGATCGCGGTACTTCGGCTCGTAGGTGGCGCTGAGCGCGCCCAGGGTGCGGCCGTGAAAGCCGCGCACGGCGGCCACGATATTCGGCCGGCCGGTGCTGAGGCGGGCGAACTTGATCGCAGCCTCGACAGCCTCGGCTCCGCTGTTACAGAGATATACCCGTTCCAGCCCCGGCGGCAGTAGCGAGACGAGCAGCGCCTCAAACTGGGCGCGCGTGTCGTTATAGAAGATCTCTGGGCAGGAGATCAAGCGCAGGGCTTGCTCGGCGATCGCCCTGGCCACGGCCTCGTTGGCGTGGCCAAGCGTGCTCACCCCCTGGCCGCCGACGCAGTCCACGTAGGCGCGGCCCTGGTCATCCCAGACCAAGGCATCCTTGCCGCGCACGATCGTCAGGTCGCGCTTGGGGTAAACGCCAGAGGTGAAGCGCTGCTCGATTTCCTGAGCGGTGTAGTTCACGGCAGGGGATTGTACGATGCGCTGAGTGAGGCGAGAGTGTTGGGGTGCATTCATCAACGGGGGCAACACTCCACAGGCTATGTCACCCTCTATAGACTTTAGACTTTTCTTCGCTGGCAGCATAGCTTGGTTGAGGGTTGCCTACATTGGTGAATGCGCCCGGAGTGCCTTCACGAACGGGGGCAAGTCCAATCTCACGCGGAGGCGCGGAGGACACAGAGAATGGGAACAATACGTTTCTCTGCGTTCTCTGCGAGGGACGATTTTCTATCCTCGTTGGCGCGATCAAGAGACAGCTCTCGCGCAGTGCGGAGCCTAGATCACCGGCTACGCACCCCCTTCTCGCGTCGCGCCATCCGGCCACGAGACGATGCAGACGCGGTTGCCGGCGCGGTCAGAGAGAGTCCAATATTCCGGCGCGTGCGAGTCATCCACGATGCGTCCGCCGGCGGCAAGCGCCGCCTGCAGCCGCGCCGGAGCTTGCTCGCGCGCAACCGACACGTCAATGTGCATGGCATGTCGCAGCGCCTTGCTCGCATGAATTTCCTGCATCCAGACCGTTGATCCGTGCCCAAGGGGGTCAACTGCATTATCATCGGCCATCGGCAGGTAGCCCAGCACAGCGCGCCAGAAATCAACATCTATCTCATCGCGCTTGGCTGCAATCGCAACCTGCACCTCCTGGACGGCCGCGCGGTCGGCGCGCGCATTGTGCGCCTGCGCGAGGCGCGAAATGGCCCTGGCAAGTTCGATATGCTGCGGCGTCAATTGCCAAAGGTCGCGCGTTAAGCGGACGGTGAGGAAACGATCGCCTATCGTCATCAAGACCCCTGCGCCCTCGAGGCCTGGGAGCTTCGCAATCGCTTCGGCCAAGCGCGCTGCTGCGCCCAGCGACTCGACGCGGAAGACAGCCGTTGCGCCTCCGTGCAACACAACCCAGTCGCCACCACCTTCGGCAGCGAGGAACTCACGCCAACCTTGTTCGCTCACACCTGACATTTCGACTAGCATACATTCGGATTATCCCTTGCCCTTTGCCAGTGCGAGGTGAAATCCTCCCGCGGGCTGCGAGACTGCGAGGAGGATGCGTCCGCAATTCACTTTCTGCGTTCTCCGCGCGAGAATCGGCACTCCCGTGGATGTGGACCTGGTAAAGGGTATGTTCATCAATAATCCATATAGACGGCGAAAGCGAGTGCATCGAGGGATGGGCGAAGGCAATGCCTTCACCCACGCAGGTGTCTGCCCCTAGCTGCGAACGCGCCCCAGGCGAACAGCAATCACCGACCGGCGCTGCGCTGAGCCAAAAAACACCTTCGCCGCCAAAATTGGCGGGCGAAGGTGGTGTTGCGCTCGGTGAGGGCTGCCTTGGGGGTCGCGCGCCTAGCTGCCGGCAGCGATAGCTGGCTTGGCCTCGGCGTCTGAGGGCACCAGCCCGCCCTCAGCTTCGGTCTTCGCGCGGGCGATTGCGTAGATGACCAAGCCGTATCCGCACTTGGCAGCCACGTCAGCGATCGAGTAGCCCACCTGCACGCTGAGGACCGCCTCGGGCGAGAGCAGGCTCACGCCCACGATGGGCAGGAGATACACGATGGGGTAGAACCCCCAGGTGGCGAACAGCAGCAGGCGGATGTTGCGCACGAGCACCTGCGCCTGCGGCGGCTGACGCTCGATGGCTGGGCCAAGCTCCCGGAACAGCACGAACAGGATGTAGACGAACGGGATGGTCGAGAGGAAGCCCCAGATTGCGCGCTCCGTGACCGTCCCGGCGATCTCACCTGGATAGCCCAGGATGATCATCAGCGCGGCAGCGCCGGCTAGGCGCCACGTCAGGCTGACAGAGCGGTCGCGGGGCAGGCTGAGGACAGCAACAAGCTCCGCCGTCAACAGCGGCACCGTCAGCAGCCAGTCTACATAACGATAGGCGTCATTGAACGGCTTGCCGGTTGGCTGATATGCCCCATCCACGAGGGCAAAGGCGCCCTGCCAGCTCTCGAGGATGCGGAAGTAGTGATAGCCGGCGATGGCCACCACCAGGGCCGACATGATCAATGCCGGGCGATACTTTGGCAAGACCTGGCCACGTGCAAGCACAAAGAAGATGAACGAGGCCAACATTGCCGCAAAGGTAAAGGACAACACATTGACAACAAGACTAAACTGACCAATCGTTAGAACAGGCATAACTCACACTCCTTCAACAACAAACAAACCAACTCCACAACACAACCCAACTGCACAACCCGGCAGCCCTCACAAGCGACTTCGCTGAGAAGGTCGGTTTGTGAAGTTCTGCACAAGATCGTATGGCTGCATCCTGAGAACTCGGCGTGATGGCTATTAAGTTCGGTTTAGAGTTAGTAGCAGGCGCACCAAGCATCGGACGGACCTGCCGAGGCACAAGGGACGTTATGCATCCCTGTGCAATTGGCCTAGCCCTTCGCTGTGAATGCACCTTTGCCTACCG